>OKVG01000253.1_pt1 | contig 51920 bp, 39 predicted proteins | sample 1606981 | NCBI WGS metagenome assembly OKVG01 (sample SAMN03281018, study PRJEB24777) | human gut metagenome | isolation source: fecal sample PR128 from 1 month old male Malay infant, vaginal delivered... | reverse complement strand
CCCTTACGGGGAATTGGGTAATACGACTCTGTCCCTCAGTACCCGCTCTAGGAGCGGGCTCACAGGCGATTTTTTCAAACCTCGGGCATTTTTCCCCTTTTTCGGGGACCCGGGTTCAAAACCAAAATCGGACAGTGTCGTTTTTCCCTTAGTTACGCCATTTTTAGCCCTTTTTGAAATTTTCAAACCTACCGGGTTTTTGACCCCAAAATAGGTTTTCTACAGGCTAAGGTATTACCCTTATTTATATTTAGTATACTTTTTTTGACTTATCTTGTCAAAGGTTCAAGCTCTCGATATTTTCACGATTTGAGCTTATCGATGTCTTCCATTCGCCGCAGCAAATCTAAGACCAGGTCTTTTATAGCTTGCGTCGACAGCGAGTCTTCCTCGTAGGCGTGGTTGATGTGATTTCGCTCGGTACGGATTTGGAAGTAATCGTAAAGAATCTCTAAGACGGCTTTGGCTGGGCGCTTATAACCGACGTAATCATAGCTCATCATGCGTAAGTAATAGACTTGACGATTATTCCAAGCGATTTGTGAAACATAAATTCCTGGAATATCTCCTACGGAAGGAGGCGTTTGTTCTAAAAACTCATCGGGAAGCGGCAGCAAGGTCTGAAAAAATTGATACGGCGCCGTCTTCAAAACGTTATACATGGGCCCGATCGTACGAGTTTTAAAGAATTCGTCCATCGTCTGATCAAACATAGGGGTGTTTTTTACGTGATGATACATGCGATGTAAAACGGCATAGATTTTAGGGAATTTCTTTTTTAGCTCCTGCCGCGTCAGGCGCTCCTTATTGAGATCGGCGAGGACTTGCGGTCCTACCTGCAATTCTTCCAGCAAGGCTTTGAAATAACCGGCATCCTTAGGGTATCGGCGCAGCACAGAAGCCATATCGCCCGAAGCTTCAAAGTCAGCGATAATGGTGCGAAGTCTCGTTACTCGCTTCTTCTTTTCCAGTCGGGGAAATAAGCGGTTCAAATAGGCTTCACTATCTTTTTTCGTGCGTGCGACAGTAAAATCATTTAAAAAATACTGCTGCCACGTTTGGTAAGGCATTTTTTTCCGAGTGCATTCCTTGGGAATCGAATTTTTGAGAGGATAAAAAATATGCCGATCCACGATTTCACTGGGGATCCATTCGGTACATAAGGTCAGAGCCTGTTGGAGGTAATCTTTTTCGACGCACCAGCGGATGATATCGAGGTTTGTAAAATCTTCTTTTAAGAGACCTCCATACTCTGCTTTAAAGACTTTCAAGATGCGCAGAAAGATTTTTTCCTGAAAAGAAATAGCACCGGACATTTCAAAATTCTGCAAGGCTTCTTGAAGTTTTTTGGCAAGGATGGTGATTTTCCCAGTATGGCAGATCCGAACGGCATGGTTAAAATCACGCACCGTTTGAAGGAGTATCTTCGTTTCCCTTGTCTGTACAGAACCTTCCAGATAGGCCATAATTTCACGGATGCTGCCGAAGTTGACGAACGTATCAGCCCTTGAAAAAAGGTCAAACATGCGATAGATCTCCGTTATATTTTCAACCGGCTGTTCATTCCCGTCAGCATACAGGACATCTACCTTTCGAATGCCGCGGCATTTCAAAAACTGTATGACGGAAAGCATCATCATCGATGCATAGCGAACGTCACCGGTAATATCGACATGGAGCGCTACCTCCTCCGGCTGCCACGACTGTTCTTCGATAAAGGCATCAATCCTGTCGGCCATCTTGAGAACCTGATGAATCCGTTTTTCCAGCTGACTCCGTTCATCATAATCGATGCCGATGAAGTGTCCGGCAAGAGACTGCATCCGCGCTGGGATTAAGGCCTCATGATTCAGGATATACGCACAACTGACTTCATCGCCATAGCCAATCTCTTCCGGCAGCTTTTTCGTTGAAAAGCAGCACAGACAGTCTAATTGTTCTCCCTGCACTTTTAATGAATCAGCAATACTTTGAACGACGGATTCCTTGTCCCGGACACCGTCCATCATCATGCCGTCGTGATGGAGACGTGCTTCACTAAAAAACATCAGCAGGATATGTTTCATCGGTTCACCTCTTTTTATGGCGCAGGCTCCGTACCCTTCTTAGACTAAATAAAACTACAACAACCTCCGAATATAGGAACCAACTCCTACATCCGGAGGTTGTTCCGTCCCCTATGGCATTCCCTCCTTTTTCTAAAAGGAGTCACATTAAAGATGGGGAATCGGGTAATACGACGTACTTACAATGCTGGTCACGTTGCTGTACATCATTGTTTCAGTCCCCTTACGGGGAATTGGGTAATACGACGGATCACTATGAAAACGATTAATAGCATTAAAAAAGCAGGTTTCAGTCCCCTTACGGGGAATTGGGTAATACGACCTAACATCTCTATTTCCATGATTATTGCATTTTGTTTGTTTCAGTCCCCTTACGGGGAATTGGGTAATACGACGAAAAAAAGAACTGTATATGAAGTCCGCTTCGAAGGAGTTTCAGTCCCCTTACGGGGAATCGGGTAATACGACGTATCGAAATCGAAGCCAGCCAGCATCTTGCGCAGGATGTTTCAGTCCCCTTACGGGGAATCGGGTAATACGACCCGCATTACCGGAACGCCGCGACTTGGTCTTCCCGGGTTTCAGTCCCCTTACGGGGAATCGGGTAATACGACGTTCAGTAACGCTTCTCTGCGCGCTACTTGACGCGCTGCAAGTTTCAGTCCCCTTACGGGGAATCGGGTAATACGACTTATCCGACGCGTTTAAGTTTAAGGCTGTAGAGGCTACGTTTCAGTCCCCTTACGGGGAATCGGGTAATACGACTTTTTTTATATTTTAGATTGACTGATTGGAGGAATGTTTCAGTCCCCTTACGGGGAATCGGGTAATACGACTCTGTCTCCCAGTACCCGCTCCCTGACTGGTCTCACAGGCGATTTTTTCAAACCTCGGGCATTTTTCACTTTTTTCGGGGACCCGGGTTCAAAACCAAAATCGGACAGTGTCGTTTTTTCCCTTAGTTACGCCATTTTTAGCCCTTTTTGAAATTTTCAAACCTACCGGGTTTTTGACCCTGAAATAGGTTTTCCACAGGCTAACGTATTACCCTTATTTATATTTAGTATACTTTTTTTGACTTATCTTGTCAAAGGTTCAAGCTCTCGATATTTTCACGATTTGAGCCCATCGATGTCTTCCATTCGCCGCAGTAAGTCGAGGACCAGGTCTTTTATCGCCTCCGTCGACAAAGAGTCTTCGTCATTGGCGTGGTTGATGTTATTCCGTTCATTACGGATTTGGAAGTAGTTATAGAGAATCTCCATGGTAGCCTCGGCCGGGCGTTTATAAGCGACGTCATCGTTGCTCATCATTTGCAAGTAATTGGCTTTTCGGATGTTCCATTTGTATTCTAAATCAGAGATATCGAAAACGTCCTCTTCAGAGACCGCCTCACCTTCCAAACTTTCATCAGCCACAGTTTCTTCTGCCTCATCGGAGTGGTTTTCTTCCTTCTCTGATATTTCACAGGACGGATTTTCCTCGGACGCCCCGTCGTTTTCGGAAGCTTCCGCCAATACATCCGCTTTAGACACCGTATTGTCTCCCGAAATTTCACCCGACTGATTTTCTTCAGACGGTTGGTCCTCTTCTAAGGGCTCATTAAGCTTCAACAAGGTCTGAAATAAGTCATACGAGGCCATTTTCAGGAAATCATAGACATCTCCCATCTGAAGGGTTTTAAAGTATTCTTCTGCAGTCTGATTAAAGGCCGGAGTTTCTTTGGCTTTCTCGTACATGGTCAGTAGTGTCATATGGATTCTCGGCCATGTTTCTTTCAGTTGTTCCGCTGTCAGCCGGCCTTTTTTTAGGTCGGAAAGCGCCCGCGCTCCGAAGGGCAATTCTTCCAGCAAAGGCCTTACAAAATCGGCATCATCTTTGAAAAGCTTCGAGACAGAGGAAAAATTCCCTGAGCATTCAAAAATTCGAACCATGGTCCGCAGCCTCGTTTCCTGCCTTTCCCAATCGACCGGTCTCAATCGCTCTTGCCAATACTGTTTCAAGGAAATAACCCGGTATCCCTTGAAGGTAAGTCTGCGGCATTCCTTCCGAGGAAACTCAAGGTCTTTTTTCAAGGCCATGTCGCGATTTCTGTTCAAAGGAACTTTGCCATCCCCTTTCAAGGACGGTTTATGATTTTCCTGCAAAGGCAAACTGTCGTCTTCTTTCACAGAGGCTTCACTACCTTTATTCAAAGGCTTCTCGAGTTTTTCTTGCCAATGCTCGACCATAAGGGCATTTAAAAAATACTGCTGCCACGTCTGGTAGTTCATTTTTTGCTTGGTACACTTGGTGATGATAGAATCATTGACAGGATAAAAAATACGCCGGCTCACGATTTCACCGGGGATCCATTCGCTGCACAAGGTCATAGCCTGCTGAAGGTAGCCCTTTTCGACGCACCAGCGGATGATATCAAAGTTGGTAAAGTCATCTTGTAATAGCGAACCGTACTCTGATTTAAAGACTTCCAAGATGCGCAGAAAAATCTTTTCCTGCAAAGAAACGGCCCCGGCCTGTTCAAAGTCCCGCAAGGCTTCTTGAAGTTTCTTCGCCAGCGGTGTAATTTTCCCAGTCCGGCAGATTCGGACGGCATTGGTAAAGTCACGCATGGTCTGTAAGAGCCGCTTCGTTTCCCTCGTCTGTTCAGAGCCTTCCATATAGGCCGTGATTTCACGGGTACTGCCGAAATTGATGAATTCATCGGCGCCGGAAATGAGGTTGAACATGCGGTAGATGTCGGTTACATTTTCGACCTGTTGTTCATTACGATTGGAATAAAGGACGGACATCGTCCGAATGCCGCGGTATTTCAAGAGCTGCATGACTGACAGCATCATCATCGAAGCATGGCGAAAACCGCCGGTAAAATCGGCGTGGAGTGCCACCTCTTCCGGAAGCCACGATTGGGACTCCATAAAGGTACGGATGGTGTCGGCCATGGTAAGGACCTGGCGAATACTTTCCTCGGTCTGACTGCGTTCATCGTAATCGATGCGGACGCAGTGGGCAGCAAAGGATTGTATCCGTTCGAGGAACAGGGCCTCATGAGTCAAGGTTCGCTCATCCCCTGTTTCGTCGATATAGCGGATTTCTTCCTGCGTTCGTTTCGTTGAAAAGTAGAACAGGCAGTCCAGCCTCTCCCCCTGCTTTTTTAATAGATCGGCCGTCCGGCGAACGGCCGACTCGTTGGTCTGCACGCAGTATATCATCGTCCCATCGAGATGATGATAGCGAGAAACGGATAAGGTACGGTCGTCATTGAGATGGACTTCACTTAAAAACAGTAACATGATATGCTTCATCGATTCGCTCCTCTTTTTGTCAGCCCTCGTCTACGGATGCTGCCCCATAGCCAGGGTAAAAGCCCGTATCCGTGAAGTCGCCGACGTGCCCGTTCAGGGTTTAAAATGGATCGGATAGACGTGCTGTCCCGGTGCCACGCGACCTTCTTTGCCGCCCGGCATTTCAGCTTCTATCGAAATTTGCCCTTTAGGCGGTCCAAAGGTCAATACTTTTTCGGCCAGCAGTCGCTTTCTAAAGGATTCGAAAAAGGACCGGACCCTCATTTCTTTCACACGGCCAAAGAGTCCCGTTTCCTCGATCTTCGGCTCATCGTAGACATAAATCAGCTCGATCCGGTCGCTATAGATATGGGCCATGGTATTCTTATCGCCGGCGACGACGTCAATCCGATTCGCTCGGTCGACGTAGGTTATGTCGGGATGGGTGAAGATTTCACAGGCATCCTGAAAAGCCTCGTTGGCGGTCAATTCCCCGAGACCGGTAAGGCTGCAGTCCACGAAACGAAACGTGTATCGGTCTTCGATCAGGATAATATCGTCAGTAAACATATCCCCCATGACACTTCCCTTCTTTCTTCTAATCCACAAAGACAAGACAACCTCCAGACACAGGAATCAGCTCCTATATCTGGAGGTTTTCCACGACGAATACATTCCCTTTATTTACGTTTAGTATACGTTTTTTCACCTTCTCTTGTCAAATGAGTCACATCCCGTCATAGTCCGATCTTTAGCGGATATTTCAAGGTCCGTCGATTTGAAATAAACCTTCTGTGCCCTAATATAAAGGAACAAAAGATTCCAGTTGTATACAATATTGTGATATAATGGTAATATATACTATACCCTAACGGAAGAATGGGTTTTACATGGCAGCCGAAAAAGAAGATTAGGATGAAGAAGGTCTTTTGTTCGAAACGGAATCTGATGCCGTCATGTACGCTGCAAACCCTTAGAAAGGAGCGTGACGGATCATGGATGCCGCCGCTATAAAAAAGTATAAAAGCAAGGATAATTGGTACGACATGTTAAAAACTGCCGGATGCACGGCAAAACAGTTATCTCCGGAAATTCAAGAGATGTCGAAAAAGAAGGACATCGAAGTGTTGTTAGACGTCGCCATGGCCTACAGTCAGCTCAGCAATATACGATGGGAACGAGATTCACGAGGTCGGAAAACAAAAAACTCGAACGCCCTCGAAGCTAACGATTGTTTCTTAAGAGCTGTCGAGATATACGCTAAAATTCTCGAACTTGATAAAAGAAATGTTATGGCTTATCAGTCTAAAGCATACGATTTCTATAAATATGTTATCGACCATTTTACAGGCAAGAATAAGCCTGCCCTCAAAAACATGAAAGACGTCAATATCGTCGAATGTTTTGACAAGATGAACGCGACGTACGATATGTTATTTGCCATTGATAGGCCACTTGCTCCCGTATCTGAAATAAAAGCTAAGTATCGTCGCGGAAAAGCTTGGGGAGAAGTTGTTCTGAATCCTACAAATCCAATCGGGCAAAAAATCCGAGATCATATCCAAAAGTCCCGCACATCGATGATGATTCATGCTGTAAAAGACCTTCAGAGAGCCATTGCAATATACGAATCACTCGAGAAAAAAGTTGATAAAGACGCCGCATATAATCTGTATATCAAATCACTGTATACACTCGGAGTGTTGTACACAAACAATGTTTATGACAACTCATTGAAAAAGATTCAGATAAACAATAAAAATACTTCTATCTTCTTAGAATTTATTAATAATCCGGAAACCGTAGACCTTACGCAATATCGACCGGCACAACATCTCGAAAATCTCACAAAAGCCCACGACTGTTTCCAAACCATTTTAAACTCCTACAACATCGAACGATATACCAAAATCGATATGAAACAATTAGCATGGGAAAAAGAAGTGAGATATCCAATCTCCCCGCACTATATTTTCTATCGGTTCGGTACCTTATATGCCAAATGGTTCCTGGTACATGCCATTCCGCAGAAAACGCGCTATACCCAGTTGGACAAAGCTTACATAGGCGTATATTTCTTCTTTTTGGCCAATGAATACTGCCTCTGGAGAAAAAAGATGCGTCTGCCCCTGGCGAAGTACGACTATATTTTGAAAGAAATGAATAAACTGCTGAAAGCAGCCGCCATTGACTTCTACAGGGACGAACATATTAAAAATATGCTGTCCAACTTCGATACCGTCCTCACAAAAATCGAGTTGCCGTGATAACGGCCCATCCCCTCGGGGCATCAAGGAAAAAAGCCTTCTCGACAAACGTTTCAAATTAAGCTATAATAAAGATAGGAAATCGTACTTGGTCATATTATCATCTCCTTTCACGAGGAGGAAAAAGGGAGTCAGCGTCAACTGGCTCCTTTTTTCATGCCCAAAAGACAAGGCCTGTCGACACAGCTGTCGGCAGGATTTTTTTGCATGATAGGCTCCCATATTTAAAATCCCTGAGATTTGCTTATACAGCAGTCTCAGGGATTTTTTTGTCATTCAGCACTGCCCTTTATTCTTCGGCTGTATTGCTCCCCAGCCAACCAAGTGATCAATTTGGTATTCAAGGCATCGTAGCGACGATAAATTTGCTGTAGGATACGGCATTCTTCTTCTACGGCCTTTTCGTAAGCCAGCACCTTCTGATGTTGTTTGCGAACACTTTTATCCCACAGGTATCCGCCGGTTGCAATAGCCGGCACGGCAAAGGTTGTCCCCAAAGCGGCCACGCCGCCTGCGATGCCGAGACCGCCGGCCGCAAGAGATCCTCCGCCAAGACTGGCCAAGGCAGCTCCAGCCGCAGCAGCCCCATGAAGGCTGGCAATGGCCGTACCCGTCGAGGCCGTTCCCAATACCGCCGTTCCGCCCAAGGTTGAAGCCGCAGCAAAGGCTCCAGCAGCAGCGCCCTTAAACAGGAAAGAACCGTCTTGCTGTAGTTTACAGTCAGGAAATTCTTTTTCTAGAGAATGAACGATGGGGTACGGAATCTCACCGTCGGTCAGCCCATATCGTTTGCAAAGTCCGATCAGGGACTGGGTCTTTTCGATGATCAGGGATAATCGGCTGACTTCTCGTTGATACTTTTCGGATGCAGCCTGCCAGCGGCATTGATTTTCCTCTAGGAGTTTTTTCGTTTCCAGGCAATGCTTCACACCTGATTTAGCCTTATCAAGACCGACTTCCGATGCCTTTTTTACCCCAAGACCGGCCATTTTCAATAAACCATTTCCCATGGTATCCCTTCTTTCTGTATTACAACGTAGTGTCCGAAGCCGTAAATAGATGACGAGCAAAATCTTCGATTTGTGAGCGAATCCATTCCCGCGGCGTTTGATCCTGACAGCTCTTAGAAATGACCTGCATATATTTTTCATATTGATAAATCCATACCTTGCGGGCCTCTTCCGTGAAGCGACAGCCGTCGGCTAAGGTTTCAAATTGTTCCGGCGAGAATATCTTTAAGTTCACGGCGCGAAAGACGAAGCGGTCGATTACATTGGGGCGAAAGAGCTCCATAAAATCGAAGACCAAACTGTCTCTCGTTCCCGTATTGCTGTGGAAAAATCCGAGCCGACAGTCCATCCCGGCCCCGGCAATGGCTACGCGGACTTCGCGTTCTAAAAAAGTATATCCATAACTGAGCATGGCGTTTAACGGATCCTTGGGCGGTCGTCGATTCCTCCCATTCCAAGGCCAAAGGTCGGTGTCGACCATGAAGGGAACGGCTTGAAAGTAGGTTCTCGTCGCAATCCCTTCCAGGCCGCGCAACACTTCAATGTCGTCTGTTTGGGAAATCCTTTTGGCATAACGGGCAATCTGCTTGGCCAACTTCAATAATTCGTCATGATACTTCGATTTTGCATAGCTCTTTAAAAGTGACTGCTGATTTTCCAATTTGACGGCCAAAATACTGCGAATCAGCAAAATCTGCTGTGGTTCTTGGGAAAAATACTGCATTTGACAGAGACTTCGCTGCAGACTACACGGCAAATTGCCTAAGACACCGACGACGTGCCCCAAGAAATCGACGTAAATGATGGGAATCCGATGTTCCAACAAGGCATAGACGGCTTCCGGTGTAATCTTGCCGCCCTTATTGAGGACGATTTGCTCGACGTTTTGAATAGGTAGACTCTTATGACTTCCATCAGCCCTGCCGATGAGTAGGCGGTCTTTGATTTTCCGCAAGTAACTGCCGGTCGAGAGCAAGTAGAGAACACTCATGACATCCCTTCTTTCAGGCAATGATACAATACGTTTCACTTTCAATGGCCGTGCCAAGGGTCTTCATCTTGCTTTCGCAGCTCCGACACAGGGGAACGATAAGAATCGCTTTCTTTGAAGCATCGTGCGTCAAAACAATGAGGCGCTTATAGACTTCCGCCATGCCCTTTTCCGTGTTTTCACACATAAAGACACTGTACTGGATACGAAAAGCAAAGCCTTCTAAATACTTAGCGACCTTGGTACGAAGTTTCGTATCCGCAATATCATAGCAAATAAGATACCGCATGGACAGCACCACCTCCATCAGGCAAAAAAAATATAAAAAAATCAGGACAAGTTTTCACTTATCCTGTCAGACCCCTTACGGGGAAAATGGGTAGCTCCAAGTATGACTTTCTCTCGTTCATGGTCTTACTGGCGATGTTTCAGTCCCCTTACGGGGAAATGGGTAATACGACGAGAACGTCCATTCAATAAAATGATGGCTTTATTCCAAGAGTTTCAGTCCCCTTACGGGGAAATGGGTAATACGACACATGCAAAACAATAGCAGCGATGAGTCGCCCTGACTCGTTTCAGTCCCCTTACGGGGAAATGGGTAATACGACCGAAAGCCATCGAGAAATACGGATGGCTCTTTAAGCGGTTTCAGTCCCCTTACGGGGAAATGGGTAATACGACATGCGCTGCTTTGTGATGGCCGCAACGGCATTACCGCCGGGTTTCAGTCCCCTTACGGGGAAATGGGTAATACGACGTTAAAATTTTCTTATCGCGATTTAATGTTAAATCGTAGTTTCAGTCCCCTTACGGGGAAATGGGTAATACGACTTCTATAAAAATCTCGGAGAGGCGTTAGATAACGCTGTTTCAGTCCCCTTACGGGGAAATGGGTAATACGACGACGAAATTATCGAAGCTACCTATAAAGCAGCTGTCGACGAGTTTCAGTCCCCTTACGGGGAAATGGGTAATACGACTCGTTGAAGTGCAATCCTTTTGGTGGATACACGTAAGTTTCAGTCCCCTTACGGGGAAATGGGTAATACGACACGCATAACGTCATTGCCGTTATCGGAAAGACAGACGAGTTTCAGTCCCCTTACGGGGAAATGGGTAATACGACCTGTAACGACTGTAACACCTGGATGGAAGTCGACGAGTTTCAGTCCCCTTACGGGGAAATGGGTAATACGACACGTGACAACTCATTTTCGCGTATCATGCTCGATGCGGGTTTCAGTCCCCTTACGGGGAAATGGGTAATACGACATGAGCAGCCAAACTACCATAATCCAAATTATCCATGTGGTTTCAGTCCCCTTACGGGGAAATGGGTAATACGACAGAAAAACAATCCGTTTTATGGTTATCGTGCTAACGTCAGTTTCAGTCCCCTTACGGGGAAATGGGTAATACGACCCCTATTTTTTGGCCTCCTTTTTGTTCTTCGCGTGCGTGGCGAGTTTCAGTCCCCTTACGGGGAAATGGGTAATACGACACAAAGCGCGGCCTGGTGGAAAAGTGTTCGCGCCATAAGTTTCAGTCCCCTTACGGGGAAATGGGTAATACGACTCTGTCCCTCAGTACCCGCTCTGGGAGCGGGCCCACAGGCGATTTTTTCAAACCTCGGGCTTTTTTTGCCTTTTTCGGGGACCCGGGTTCAAAACCAAAATCGGACAGTGTCGTTTTTTCCCTTAGTTACGCCATTTTTAGCCCTTTTTGAAATTTTCAAACCTACCGGGTTTTTGACCCTGAAATAGGTTTTCTTTGGGCTAACGTATTACCCTTATTTATATTTAGTATATCTTTTTTGACTTATCTTGTCAATTGGTCAAACTCTCTTGAAGCGGATAGATTCTCGCTTTATAGTAGGTTACTGTTGACTCTCTATTCTCTGCAGCAGGTCTAATACCAAGTTTTTGACTTCCCGCGTCGACATCGTGTCTTCGGCGTTGGCATGGTTGATATTATTGCGTTCTGCCCGGATTTTAAAGTAGTCGTACAAAATCTCTAAGGCCCCTTTTGCCGGCGACCGATATTGAACGATGCCATAAGCAATCATTCGTAAATATTGTTTCTGACGGGTATTCCAATTGGCCTCAGAACGATAAATTCCCGGTATGGTTCCGGCCGCCACGGGGACTTCTTTTTTCTCTTCCACTGGCGGAGCCACCTCAACACCGATAAGTTTAAAAAACACTTCGGATGGTGAGTACGCTATATAGTTACAGATCTTGTCGATCCTCCGACGTCTGAAAAATTCTTCTTCCGTTTGATGAAATTCCTCCCCTCCCTCATGTTTGACGTACAGCGAATAGATGACGGCATAGAGCATCGGATACGCTGCCTTTAGGGCCGACGGTGTGGAGTTTCTGCTTTTTATCTTATTGATTGCCTTCTGCCCGGCCATTAATTCATTTAAAAGCGGTTTTAGTTTTTCCGTCGCTTCAGGATATTTCGTTGCAACAAAATCTATATTCCGGTTTTTGCAAAACAGTAAAATGACCTTACGCAACACATCTTCCTCACTGGGAGGAGCGTTCTTCCTGCGCGAATTAATCGGCGTATAGGTATTGATAAAATAATGCTCCCACGTCTGATAGTCCTTCCGCTTTTGCTCGCATTGATCCTGAATGATCGAACGGATTGGATAAAAGATATGGGACGCTACGATTACCCCGGGAATCCATTCGCTGCACAGGGTCATGGCCTGCTGGAGGTAACCCTTTTCAACGCACCAGCGGATGATATCGAGGTTTGTGAAGTCTTCTTTCAGGAGAGATCCATATTCCATTTTAAAGATGGCTAAGATGCGCAGAAAAATCTTTTCCTGCAAAGAAACGGCGCCGGCCTTTTCAAAGTTTTTCAAGGCAATCTGAAGTTCCCTGGCCAAGGGCGCGATTTTTCCGGTCCGGCAAATTCGGACGGCATTGGTAAAGTCACGCATCTTTTGAAGGAGTACCGCCGTTTCTTCCGTCTGTGGTCGGCCTTCCATGTAAGCCGTGATTTCGCGGGTGCTGCCAAAGTTGATGAACTCGTCGGACCCTGAAATGAGGTTAAACATGCGGTAGATATCGGTTACATTTTCGACCTGTTTCTCATAGCGGTTGGAATAAAGGACGGCCGTCGTCCGGATGCCGCGATATTTCAAGAGCTGCATGACTGATAGCATCATCATCGACGCATGGCGAAAACCGCCGGTAAAATCGGCATGAAGCGCTGCGTCTTCTGGGGCCCATTCCTGTTCTTCCATAAAGGAGCGGATGGTGTCAGCCATTTCAAGGACCTGGCGAACACTTTCCTCGGTTTGACTGCGTTCATCATAATCGATGCGGACGCAGTGTTCTACAAAAGGGCGTACTAGATCGAGAAACACGGCTTCATGGGTCCGATGATACTTATGGATATGTTTATTTTTATCTTTATAGGTGATATTTTCTTTCGTCCGATTCGTCGAAAAATAGAACAGGCAGTCCAATTTCTCCTGCTGACGCTTGAGTGTTTCTGCCGTCCAGCGTACAGCCGATTCGTTTGTTTGAATACATTCCATCATCGTCTTGCCGTCGAGCGTTTTATAGTCAGATTTGGAGAAGTTCCCTTCGTCGTCGAGATGAACTTCGCTCAAAAAAAGCAGCATGATATGTTTCATAGCGTCACATTCCTTTTATTTCAACAATCGCCCTAAGCTGCGGCAGCCTGTAATCTGCCCCTGATCGTCACGGACGAAGTCGATGGGAACCAGGACGTCATCGCGACTGCCGGCCAAAGATTGAGCTACGACAGACGACACAATATAGGCCGTGTCAGCCTGTGGTTCCGGCAAGCCTTGGACAGGACCGTAGGTCATATTGTAGACCGGAACGGGGCCTGCCGTGCCGACTTCTTCCTTGATGACATCACAGCGGGCGAGGATCCCCGAGGCCGGAATGATGTCAATCGATTCATGATCGAGATCCGGATCTTGGTAGACGAGTTGAATGTCGTGAGGTGTAAGATTGATAAAATGCATCTGTGTGCCTCCTTATATCTCATGCTATATAGGGAGAGTCACTATATAGCATGAGAAAAATAATGTGTGTGTTCCTTTTTATGCGGTGCCGTTTTCTTCAGGGTTTTCTGTTTCTGATTTAGAAGCCTTTATATGCAGAGGGAAGCAAACTTCGTTGATGGTTTCTAAGGATTCGTTCAACAAAGCTTTGATATCTCCCAAGGCGTTCAGTTGATGATCATTTCGGGCGTGATTGGTATGATTTCGTTGATCTTTAATTCTACCGTATTGGTCTAAAAGCAGACGCAGGGTATCTTCCGGAATATTCGAATGAACCCAGTTCATTTTCCACAGGTGGATGAAACGATCGGAATAGCGAGGGAAAATAGTAATGTCAGAACAGAGTTTTGGAAACTCGGTTTGGTTCATTCGACCATTAAGAAACTTGATTAAACACCCAGCTTGTTCACGAGGTTCTTTTCCCTGTAATGATTGGGTTTCTTGATCAGATTCATAAACAGCTTTCAAGGCTTTGAATTTATCTTCTTGGGGCTTACTTAACTTTATCTTCTCGTCCACAACCAGGTTCGGTATCCGGAGCAACGCTAACGATTGAACGATGGACAGGCTAGCAGTCAGTCCTTCAGCATCATTGAGAACAGCTGTATCGATAAATTCTGTATGAGAATGTTTATTCAGATAGTCTTCAATTATCTCTTGAGCCTGTGTTGCCCAATCTTTATTTGGATCGTCCTTTACAGCGGAAGGAATCATATTCACCTCTTTTCTTAACAGCTTATAGTATTTCTTTTTCACATTATTGGTGTACTGTTGGGCTTTACTTTCTCTATCTTGGTCCTTAAGTTTTGCAAAGAGCTTAAAAGCCTCCGACGTCCTATCGTTTGCCTCCAAATCTTTCTTGAAATGAATTCTTCCTTCAGGCGTCAAAGATGCAATTCTACAATTTGAGAAAATTTCCGGCACTTGTTCTGTATAGAGAGTCAGGGCCTGCTGGACATAATCATGCTGAATGCACCATTTAATGAGAGTAATATCTTCTAGTTCTTTATTCTCCGCTTCACTTTGCAGGAGTTCTTCATACTCATGGCTAATTCGCCCATAGAGGCGATTCATGAGAGAATCTGGCAAGGACGTATCACCACTTTCATCATACTTGGTACGGAAAGCTTTCATGGCATCTCTCAGATTCTTGATCGCATCGCGGAAGGTACCAGAGTTACAAAGGCTGATGGCATCGGAAAAATCGGCCATGGCCTTGATGAGCTGCTGCAATTCCGGAGACTGCTTAGACATAGATTGCCGTTTATAATAATCACGAAGCGTTTGGACGCTGCCGAAACGAACGAATTCTTCTGCACCGGCGATGAGGTCGAATAAGGCGTAGATATCATTGCCTTCTTCGACTATTCTCTTACTCAAGTTCGAGTACAGGATGTCGCCGATGCGGACCCGGTCGCCATACTGCATCAAGCGCAGAACGGCCATCATGATCATGGCAGCATTCCGCATACCACCGGTGCAGTCGGCATGAAGAACCAATGTATCATCCTTCGGCAAGCTGGCGATGAAGGCGTCGACTTTGGCGGCCATTTCGACGATAGATTGGATATTCTCCGTCATGTCCGCATTTTCGTCGTAGTCAGCAACTTCGAGTTCAGTCTCAATGGGGTGCTCCCCTTGTTGCAGGCGATGCTCGAAATAAGAGAGATGGGTATAGGTATGGTCTTCTTCATCGCGATATTCTTTTATTATGTCTTCTTTAGTCTTATAGGTCAAAGGTAATTGAACTGTCTGTGTGGCAAAGACGAAGAGCCGCTTCATCGGTCCGTGTTTTTGTACACCATAGCGGACAGCCGATTCATTAGTCGTATAGCAAGGCCCGATACCATTCTTATATATTTTGGGTAAAATTTCCCCGTTATTCTCCACTCTTATACTGCTCAAAAATAAAAGCATTCCCTGATGTTCCATACAATCCTCCTTAAGGTATGAAAAGAGAGGCTGCCCATGAGGGCAACCTTTTCTCCTTCTTATTTTATGATGTCAACCGGTTTATCTAAGACAGCCCGATTGGTAAATTGTGGATCGACGCCGCCTTTTAAAGTTCCCTTATCACTGCCGGCAGCACTGACCTTGCGAACCCAATTCGGCCGTTTTGTATTGTTCCAATCAAGCATGATGCGAAGATTCTTCAAAGACGCTTGATAAGATTTTTCGGCAGATCCGATGTGTTCTTTGACATAAGCATCAAAGGCTTCGATAAAATTCCGGACATCTGCTGATTTCTGCGGTTTCTTCCATTTTCCACCGTCAAAGAGCTGTCCGTAGCGATCATTGTCGAGGTGTAGTACCGATTGGATGCGCACACTGCCCATACCCAGGGATTTCCCCATGCCGAGTTTATAGACGATATCCTCCTTATCATCCTGTTGGAGGTGGAATACTTTTAACAAGGCTCCCAATTCGACAGCCGTCAAGTTGCGGAAATGAATGGCGCTGGAAAAGGCATTTCCTGCCAATAGTGGTTCTATCTGTTTAATAATCTTTTGATTTTTAGAGTTATTTCTAAGTTGCCAATCGTTGGTTCCGATGTTCTTATGCCAGTACATCTTATAGCCCCGAAGTTCTACTGGGGCGTCGCTGTCCCAGTGAGCTGGAGGCCAATCTTGTTGGGTCAGATAGAGCTGATACGACGTCGGGTTAGCCCCCAATAAAGGTTTTATCTGAGCTTTTGAGCCCGACTTTGCAGGAGCCATCAGATGGGCATCTTCAAAGGATACGCGGCCGGCCCAATCTTCCTTACGGCCAAAGACAGCATCGGAAAAATCGATAATATCAGAATTTGTTTGCAACACACCAGGCAGGCGGTCGCCAATGGAATTCTTATACGGTATCCGATAGGAGCGGCCGTGACCGAAGGAAGTAATCTCTCCGTCTTCATTTTTAGTATAAAAGCAGGGCACGATGAAATCGATATCATTGCGATCAGCAAATCTTTTAGCAGCCCCACGCCAGCGGGGAGACTGTGATTCTGAACTTCCCCTATCTTCTAAGAGGTTGACTCCTCGGCGCCGCGTGTCGTCACGGTAATCTTGAATGATTCTTTCAGGAACAAACTCAGCATCTTCCCAGCGAGGAGCGAATAAATAACGTACATTTTCCTTGTCTTGCTGCTTTCCTGTAATAATGTAGGCTCTTTTTTCGTCCATATTCCACCGAACTTCGCTATTTCTTATATTTCCCAATTCATTTATCGGGACAAATTTCATCTCACAAGGTGCCATATGATAGGTTCCATCTTTTTCAAGTCGGTAGAGAAAAGCCGGTCTTGCATTTTTTTTAGGTCTGCCTGTTTCTGGATTTTTTTCACCAGACATCATTCGATTTTCATAATAGGCATTCAGTTCTTTCAATTGTTTTCCGCCGGCGGCCATGATACAGCGAAAATAGAGATGGCGATCGGTAAAGTCTTCGTCACGGCGCATGGTACCGGCCGTGACGATTTTAAAGAGATTTCGTACCATGCCGCGCAGAGTACTGCCGGGAATCAAAGGCTCGCCAGTGGGCGAAAAGAAGGTTCCGGCATCGTCGCCGCCGACAAAGAGAGGGGTCACACTGGAAATTTCCAGTGCCAAAGTACCGCTGTACGTCTTTTGACTTTCAATGTAGCCGCGAAAATCATGTTTCATGGCATCGAGGGGCGACGCCAACACCGTTCGCGTAAAGGGGACAAAGTTATAAGCTGATACAGCGGCTTTCGGAGCCTGGGAATTATCCGTGTAATGGTCATGAGAATATAAAGTTTCACGGGTGTCCTTCTTATTCTTATTTGAATTTTTATTGGAGCTTTTATTCGGATTATTGTTCCAACTTTTTTTATAGTTGTCAGAATCTAAACTGGGGTCTAATGTAATATCCATCGGCTTTTGTTTCTTGGATTTTTTTTGTTTATTTTGTTTTTCTTCCTGTGGTTCTTCCTTTTCCAGTTCCGTAGACTCTACAAGCCCCAGGGCCTTCATCTGATCAAATATATCTTCATTCATCTTATCTCCCCCCTTCAGCTGATTCGATGCGAACAAAGCGGTAATCGGTGTAACCGGCCTGCCCCGTTTCGTCATCGACATTAATATAACTGCGCGTGACCAAGCCGTAATAGTCTGCCTGTTCTTGGCAGGGTACGGTCATGGACAGGAATCGTTCGTCATCCTTCAAGGTTGCGAACGTTCCGTCATGGTTCGTCTTATGCCCCCAAAGGCGGGCTAAGGCGTCGACGTGGCTTTGTACCTCGCCGGTACCGTCGCAGACGTAGCGGCCTTCATAAGCACCATGACGGCGGTAGAGGTGAAGTTCTTCATTGTCGTTAAAGACACGGATTTCGATAACCTGATTTTCATCTAAGGTTTCTTTATTGGCAAAGACGAGAGTCGAGCCGTCCCAACGTCCCCAGGAAATCTGCTGACGCTGCCATACGACGAGGCTGGCTGTATCCTTCATATATTGTTTGATGACGTCCCCTAAGGGCTGCGACTCATGGATCTTTCGCTTCCAGGTCACGGGGCTGTCGACAAGGGTCAGTCCTTTTTTTGCTAATTCCAAACTCATTACGCTCACTCCCCTTCCACAGCACGATTCAGTGCTGCTGCATAGACTTCTAAAGCTGCCGGATCACCGCTGGTTACGCTGCCGTTCTCTTCGAGTACCCAATGCTGGCGGACTCCGTCTTTTTGGAAGCGGATGTCGGCATGATGGCCGGTCAAATACCCGCGACCGACGGATTTATCGCCGCCCAGGGCCACTTGGCCAGTCCAGAGATCCTTCAAGAGGAATAGCGCCAGTCCTGCTTCCCAATCCTGGCAGTCTTCGATAGCAAAGCGCAGGGTGACGACGGAACGACTCTTATTTTTCTGCCATAAAGGCTTTTCGGCAAAGAGCTTGCTGTCCATGGTACTGCCCGTAAAACGGTCGATGGCGTTGCGCGTCTGTTTCACGGCTGCAACGTCCTGGGGTGAAATGTAGACTTCGTCGACGCGGAAGCGGCTCTTCTGCTTTTTCCCGTCGTCACGGGAATAGCCCATGAGGTCGTCCAATAAGGTCGGAGATTTTTCTAAGATCCGCAGGATATGGGCTGCCTGATGGCGAAGGACACCTTTTACAGAAGGTCCGGGAATGAGATAATCGTCACCGCTCATCATGGGAACGACGTCGATATTGGCGTTACTGTCGGCTTCCGATACGTCACGGCTGCGGACGAGGAGGGATGTCTTCAAGGAAAAATCGGCTTCGATGACAAAAGACTGGTCGCCTAAGCGTTCTTTGGCCTTTACGTCGTAGATATTCTTGGGCGAAGTGTGCGTGAGCCAGGCCTTTACATCGTCGTATTGGCTGAAATCGTACAGCTTTATTTTGGCGTTTTCAAGCTGCACCGCGCCAAAGCCTTTCGCCGTCATGGCGCCGATGCGGATGCCGTAGGCTAACTGCTTTACTAAATCGTCCAGAAATCCCTTCCATTGCGGCAGGTCATCGACAACTTTCTGACGTAATTGCCAGGTCATGGTAAAGGTACCGCGAGCTCCTCTTTCGACGACTTCATAGTCGTATTTAGCCTTATCTTTAGCAACGCCCGTATATTCATCGATGGAAACGCCATCACGGACGGTAATATAGGCATTGTCAAGGATAACATCGTCGATACAAATGGCGCTCTGCAGGCCTTCTCCGCGACGGTCGTCACTGTACCCAAAGAGCAGCTGCGTCGCCGTTTTATCCCAATTTTCGGTAAGATGGCGAAGGACGCCAGCAAGCGATGTTCCGGGGATAAAAGGCTGGCCTTTTTTATTGCGCAGGACATGGATATCGGTCGTATTGTCCTTTTCCTTTCCGGCTCCAATGAGTAACGGCGTTTTAAGAGACAAGACGCCTTCGACTTGTACACTGAATAAAAGGCTGGCTTTATTTTTCATCGTTCTTCACCTCCGATACAGTTTTACGGACTTGTACGGTCCGCTTACGGCTGTGGCGGAAGAACCAAAGCCAGTATTCACGAAAATACGATTCTTTAGGAGGCTTGAAGCCAATCTTTTCGGAAAGCTTTTCCGGAACGAGATCTTTCAAAAGGTCGTTACGTTCCTTGGTTTCATAGGGATTTTGCTGTTTGTTGTCGAAAATCTCATAGAGTGGCGCTCCATACAGGCGCAGGCGGCGAAGATGGGTTCCCATAGTTTCGTTTTTACTCGTTTTTTTACGGAATTCTTGGTGGAAATCCCGGTCGAGCCACGATTCCAGACGGGCAAAGATATGCGTTTTAGCCCCGCCTTCGAGGCCTTTTAATTGAGCAGCATCTTCATAGGCGAAGTTATGAAGCTGTTCCTTGATGCGACTTTCCAGGATCGCGGCGACCCGTTTCTTCACTTCTAAGGAATAGCTAGAAGGCTCTTCCAGTTCTTCCTTTTCGCCTTCAGCGGCCATCGTCAGGTCTTGGATGTTCCACCGCCGCAGCTGACCGAATCCTTCTTCGGTCCGATCGCCGGCACCGCCGTACATCAGTTGCTGCAGGACCTGTACCTCTCCCTCCTGCCAGGGACCATCTTTATGGAGTTCAAAGACCGTTCCTGCGGCCAGGGCCATAGTGCGAGGACGTCGCATCTGCCAAATGCCGACAAAGTTTTCAATCGAAACGGACGTACTGAAAACACGGCCCAACGTAAATACATCGTTGCCGAATTTGCGATTGAGAACGTCAATCACTTCTTCCTGCAACACCTGATCAGCCCTGGCGGCAAAACCATCGGTCGGCACGAGGGGCGTATCGAGGACAAGGCATGTCGTTTCGGAAAAGGCTTCGTCGGGAATATCTTGAGGCTGCGTAAAGGTCAGGTGGCAGGTCCCGTATTCCGTCCGTTTCGAGCGACCGATACGGCAGGTAAAGCGTTCTCCCTTTCGGCCGACGTCTTCAAAGAAAGCCTTTAGGCAAGCGTCGTCACCGATGACGGCGCCTTGAAACGTTTGGTCGGCATCGATGGATTCATAGGTGTAGACCTTGCCGTCCTGACTGTGGCCGCTCAGGCGTTCATGGTCGCCGCTGCGGCTCATATGGAAGGCCATGCTCGATTTGACAGAGACGGGGCGAATCGTCCCGCCATCGACGACGGACAGGCCTTTGAGGCTTTTATACCCGGCTTTCCCCTGATCGGACAGTAAATCGAGAATCGGCTTATCGACGTCAGCGGCTTTCGCTTTCATGAGGGATAAGGGCAATACCATGGCGCGTTTGCCGTCGACACTGGGATGAGCACTGACGAAACGCAGATCGGAGAAAAAGTAGCGGATGAAATTTTCATCCTGATGAGCCTTTTTCCCCAGCTTATGGTCGGTCACGTATTTACCGGCTAAGACGCCGCGCAGGAGCGTTCCGCTAAAAGACTCGCTGCTCGCCGTGAGGAGCTGTGAACTGCCCGGAGCCGTCACGACGACGGGCGCCGAGGTTTCAATCGTAACGTAGGAAATCTGCATCATCTACGCCCCCTTTTCGAGAAAATCTGATTGAACAGGGTATCCTGTTTTTTCATCGTGCAAGCCAGGCGTCCAAATCCGCGGTTGCGGTTCATGCCGGCCCGCCGAAGATTGGAAACGGCTAAGGCCAAAGCCTGATCGTGGCGGTTTTCGCCGCCGTTGACCTGGATTTTTCCGACAAAGGTCAGGTCGCTGTCGAGGACGCGAATGTTGCGCAAGGACGTTTCTTTGGCCGTCCCGTCGGTGTCGAGGGCCGTCTGAAAGCGAATCGATGTATAGGTTTGTAAGACCGATTCCGGCCTAATGAGTCCACTGAAAGTAGACTGAAGATACTTCCATTCTTTGGCCATATCCTGATAGTCTTCGAGGTGAAAATTGGGGACGATCAGTTCTACCGTGCTGTCTGCGCGTTTGTTGAACAACTCTTCTACCGTCTTTCGTTCGACAAAGTTTTTCTCGCATAATTCAGCCATTTCAACGACTTCAACGGCACTTTCATAGAGCAGGCCGCGCAGTCGTTTTCCCGGGAAATAGGGCAGGCCCAATGCGTCATGGACGATGTCGGCGTCGACGTTGACGTCGGCTTTCCCGGAATTCAGGCACAGCGGTGATTCCGTTTTAATCCGTACTTCATATTCCATAGTCCGTTCCTCCTATTGCAGCTCCGGGACAAAGTAATCCATGATTTCAATGGCATCGACGTACGGCGTCTGATATGCCGCAGCCCCGCTTTTTTTATCCCATACCGCCTCTTCAAAGCGTTCCCAGCCGTCAACATGAGGCAGACGAAGTCCCATATGCTTCAGCTGTTCCAAATAAATTCGAATATCCTCTTTCCCTTTTTGCGCCGTAAACCGCAGTTCCTTTACCTTATTGACCGGCATCGTCGTAAATTGACGGGTGCAGGAAAGGAGTTGGGTTAAGGCATGTTCACCGCCGTCGTCATCGACGCGGTAAGGGCCAAAGTGCATATTGCCAAAGTGACCCTTGTATTCGGACTGGCGAATCTGGTCCAGTTTCGGAGCCTGTTCACCGTGGAGGATGACGAAGTCCAGCCAGCATGACGATTTCATAGATTCTTCTTTTGACGATTCGTTGGAGGATTTTTTACCTCGTGACGGAATCTTAGCCGCGTCGCAGGCTTGTTCTGCCAGTTTATAGCCGCGGAAGAAAGGATAAGCCGTCGGCAAGATGGCAATGCCGGCGCAGGATGCGAAATATTGGTTCAAGGTCATCATGAAACGCCGGGTATAGGTCAAAGCCAGTCGAGCCGGGCAAATAAAGGTAATGTCGTCGCCGCCGAGAATCAAGGGACGAATGGGTAGAACCCCTTCTTCCAAATCGAGAAAATCACCGTACGAATCGTATTCGGCTACGATAGAGTCTAAGAGCGCGGCAAAGGTGTCTTCCGTATTTTTCCGAACCTGGTAAGACAATCGGCCCCGCTCATGCAGGCTTTTGCAATCGCTGAATTTCTTCCCCATCTGGTTGCCGTCGATATGGATGATGGCGATGTCGGACTCCGTTTCCCGTTGGCCCAGTCGGTCGAGCTCCATAGGAAATTGATAGCCCTTGAGATGATCTTTAAAGCGCCGATGCAGGTCGTCATTGGCTTCAGCGGCAGCAGCCGTCTTAGCCCGAACTTCTTGAGAAAAGAACCGCGGCGAACCTTCTTGGACCATGAGGTGTGTATCATCATAAAAATCAGCTGCTTCGCCGTTTACTTCGCAGGGCAGGGTCAGTCCGGTATAGGGAATATTCACTGTGGGGAAAACGTTGTTTTGATTTTCCTTTAACTGACCATACAGTTTTTTCATGGCATCTTCAAAATTTTCCGATAAATCCAAAGGCCCCATAGCAACGCCGGTCTTCAAGCCGGGATAACGGACGAGAAGCGCTTTGGTAAAGGCCGTTACGATCGCCTTGCGGCAGTCAGCCACTTCTTCTTTAAACAGGATCAGGGCATTGCCACCGCCGATATAGGCGACGTAACAAGGTGCCGGCAATTCACGCAGCGGCTCCGTCCGGGTTTTCCAACTCTCCCTGTCGACCGTACCTAACCCGAATGCCGGATCGGTCAAAATCTCTTTGACTAACACATCGTCAAAAATATGTTCAACGATGTACGAAGCCCCGATATTGGTCTTTAACCGATTCCCTGAAAAAATATACTTTTGAATGGACCGCGTATCAAACAATAGCGCTTGTACACTCATCCGCCTCTCCTCCTTTTCAAATGACCTTCTTCTCTTCCCGTCAATAACCGAACCTGGGAGGCTCCCATGCCCAAAGCGGTCTTGATGCCAAAGCCGGCCGCAGTGCCGCACTGGAGCAAGAGCGCCGCCATTTGCCGCACTCGTTCGCTGCCGCCAAAACGAAGCGTCACCGATCCGGCAAAGCCCTTGACGCCGTGCCCTTCCAAGCCGAAATGTTCCGTATGCAGGTCATAATCTTGAATCATCGTATAATAGCCTAATACCTGATGAAGACCTTCCTCCAGCGGCATTCCGGCGATCATGGGCCAGCGCTGGAGAATGCTTTGGTAGAGCAGTTCTGGTTCGGGAAATAGGACAAAAGCACCGCTGCGCTTAAAACTCGTCGTCGTCAAAAAACGGATTTCAGCCCCTATTGGCACGGGCCCTGTCGCAGCTCCCTCATCATCAAGGGAAATCGAACGGCACCGGATCCGGCCCAGGCCGACGTCATAGCCCTGATGATGCAAGGACAGGGATTTCGTCTTTTCTAAGACCGGCACCAGGACCGACGAAATCGATTCATCCAAGAATCCCAGGCGCCAAAAGGGCCTCTTTTCCCGGTCATCCCAAAAAACGGCCTGACTGTACGGCCGTATTCCCTTTTGATGGAATACCGTCGCCCAATCAGAACCGACGAGCTCCATCAAGGCCCCGTGAAAGACAGAACCCATCGAAGGATGGGCCCCCTTCCCCTTGGGAAAAATCAGGGGAATCTCGCATATTTCCAGCAACAATATCAACTCCCTCTATCCCTTCCGTAAAGGATACCCCTCTACGTTTATGGCAAAATATACAAAGAATTACGACACAATAGATATGCATAATTACAGATTCGACACAGAATAAATAAAATCCTGCTAAAAGGCAGGATTTTATTCAAAAAAGTAATTTATTATTTTAATAATTTACATAGTGTAAAATGTGTAAAATTTGATATGCCGTGGCGATCCAGTTCACCGGTCATGCTCTTCTGTATCTTTGGCGTCAATGGTCGTATCGCTTCCGGGCAAAGCCAGCGGGTCCTTATGAGGAAGCAAGTCAGGCTGTTTGCCGGTTACTTTCGGAACGCCTTGGCCCTGCAAGTTGAGGACTTGCTGCTTTAAGTGCGTCAGCATTTCAAGGGTTATGCCGTTGGCCTGATCGATCATTTTAGTCTTATCTTCCAAGATACTATCAACGATTCGGTTTTGGCGCTCTTGAAGCGTTTTGAGCTGTAGGGACATATGCTCCATATGGAGCACCATATCGTCGTTGATTCGTTTTTGATACAAGGCATGGCCCGGCGAATCCTTATCGTATTTTTCTAAAATTTCTAAGAGCTTCGGAAATTTTTCAGTATTATAAACATCGTTGTCTCGATTAATTTTATCCTTTAATTGAGCGTACATCACGTCGACCTCATGAATGACCGACATGGAACCCTTTTCCAGGATGAGGAATCGTTTTTGAGCCATGTCGGTGAGCTGCTTCTGCATTTCCATAATGGTTTCAGCCACCATCTGAAAGCCTCGCGCTTGAGCCTCTTTCAGAGCCATTTGGCATTGGGTTTCACACTGAAGAATATCGATTTTCGCTTGTTTGATAAGGTCTACCCGTTCGTTTTCGAGGTGAACCAATTTCACTTTCGTCGAGCTCTCGATTTGTTTACTCAGATCTACTCGCTCGTTTTTTAATTGGGCCAATTTTACCCTTGTCGCATTTTCAATTTCGGCGATCTTGACCTTATCCGGCTCATAATTATAAGAATGGGTCGTCCGCTCGTTGCTACCACCGCCAAAAAGGCTCTTAATGGCATTGCCGATTTTCGTAAAAAATTCCATATGGCCTCCCTCCCCATTGGGCATCTTGCCGGATAAGGCACGCTCCACCTGGGGACTCCGGTAAGTCCCGAAGGTGCAGGCATTGGCAAAATGCTCACAATTATTAAAGACAAGATGATAGCCCGAATCTCCCAGACAAAATCGGGCATACCGGACAATTTGCTCGACGGAATAGAGATCAGAGAACTCGTCATCCGTATAATCTTTCACTTCTAAGGTACCGCCGGCTAAAAATTGTGCCAGCGACGTCTTGATGACGCGGCACTGGGACCAGTCAAGGACACGATCGTCATCGGTCCCGGTAAAATGAATGACTTCCTCGTCAGAAACATAGATGCCGTGATGAGCATAGAGGCCGCCACAGCGTTTGACCCGGATATGGTCACCCTTGACAGGACGGCGACATTCCCAGGTTTCAGACTCGCCACTAATGAGTGTACCGAGGGCAACCATAGGAAATACGCCGCCATACGGGATAAGTCTGCGTATCAAAGTATCGCCTCACTTTTGCTAAGCTTTTGATGCCAATTCTTTACGCATCTTGAACATCAGGGAGTCATACTGCTTTTCCCGTTCTTTCTGGGCCTTGCTGTAGGCCGCAGCGTCGTTTAAGAAGGCGGCATAATTGCGCTTCTTCAAATCGGCAAAGTCGTGCAGTACTTTTTCAGAGATCTGGTCCAGGCTGCGATCGGCTACAAATTGAAGTACAGCGTCGATTTGTAGGTCCCACAACGGATAGGCCCATTTCAAGATGACGATGCGATCTTCGTTTTTCGGGCAAGAAAAGAGAACCTTCGAAACAGCTTCTTGAAAGGCCAGGGTCCGTTTATATAAGTCGCTTTCAGCGGCAAATTTATCCTGCAGGTCTCCGCCGGGCTGGAAGACATACTTCTGATAGATGCCCTTCCGTTCTTTCAAGAAGAAGTCGTCGATCTGCTGTTTATAGGCTGCCAGCTGATCCATGAGCTTCCCTTGGACGAATTCCTGATTCTCATCTAGAACTAATTCTTTCAAGCTCCAGGCGATAAGGGGCTGCATCCCTTCTTCGATCTTTTGTCGAAGGCTCTGCCAATCCTCGTACCATGCAGCCCACACTTCTTCTTCGATGGCGTCGTCTTCACAGAGATGCTGCAGCTCTTGACGCCGTGTCGATTTGAAGACCCGGTAATCATCGCTCCAAGCCTGCCACAAGGCGATGGATTCTTGGACTAATTTCTTATGGGATTCGAAATACTCGATTTTCAGCAAGGCCTTTTTGATGATCTTGGCCGTATTTTCGGCGATGAAAGAAAAAGACGGTCGGCATTCGGCATTAAGGGCAGCCCAGGCCGTCAATGATTGATCGCTGGCGTCGAGGTCGTCGAGCCGTTCCTCCAAGGCATCGGCCTGTTCTTTGACAGAGAGTAGTTTTTCCTTGACCTGATTCATATCCAGGGAGAAACGCTGGCGGAAGAAGCGCTGCCGCCGTTCCAGCATGGAATTTTCTGCTTCCGTCAAATTGGGATCAGCCTCATACTTTTTCGACAAGGTCAGACTGAGGGTGTTGAAATTCCGGATGACGTCGCCTTTCAGCCTTTCGTATTCATCTAATTTTTCAAGCAGCATCCCAATCCAACGTTGAATGGCCGTGTAATACTGGATGATCGACTCATCAATAGCCGGCATATCGTAATCGCCCAGAAAATCATGATAGTCGAAGGTTTCTGACAAGGGAATAAGCGCGCTCAACTTCCCAAGGGTAGTCTGTAAATCCGCCATCAGCTTTGGTATTTCAACGTATACCTGGTGGTACAATTCCGTAATGGAATCATCCGTAAAGATGGGCTGCAATTCATGTCGGACGAAGAGATCCAGCGTAAATTGTAGGCGTTCTTTTTCCGTATAAACCTTGTTGTCAGCAGCAACGTCATCTGCATAGGTTGAACCGGCGACAAGGATAGGACTATAGGGAAGGATATTGCCATTTTTTAACTCCTTAGTATAAAAATTATCGTCAAGGTCAATGCATCGCACGGTTTTACCCGTTCGATAGAGCCAATAACGATGATTTACTATACGATCGCCACCTCCCTCACGAAAAGGAAAGGACGGGTCTAAAATAATGGCTCTAAGCGTATCAAAGAGAGGTAGTTTCCAGTCCGCATAGCCGTCGCCATCAAAGTCTTGAACGACCTTTGCTGCTTCTTTTTCAGTATAATCGCCGCCTCCACCCTTTTTGCAGTAGGGGAAATGATTCAGATTGGCCCAAAGATAGCCTGTATTGCGATCCAAGAATACCTTCGGCTTATTTTTTATGAAGAACCAGCGCTGCTTTTTGATGGCGTCTAAAAGTCTGTCACGGCTGTCACTATATAACCGATCCGCTTCAGCGGTCATGGCCTGAAGTTCATTCTTCACAGCTGCAATTTCATCTTTTTTCCGTCCTGCTCCGACACCATCCAAAACCTTCAACCTCTCCAGCAGGCCTTGCTGATTCGCTAATAAGGTTGACAATTCCGACATATTCAATCTCCTTTCAATATCTATGTTGTTTTTTACGGAACAAATACTTCTATACGTTATATTTTCTACACGATTGTCACAGAATCCTGCCAAATAATGTATTTTCATCGGCAACTCTTTCAAGAATTTCAAATCCTTTCTGTCGTCTGCATAAATGTATAGGATTTCTCACTGTTACAACAACGCCCTTGACCCGGTATTCCGATTCAAGGGCGTTGCTCTTTATATTAGGGTATAAAAAACACCGTCGCAGTTTCGACTGCGGCGGTGCTTTTGCGTGTCTCTGATTGAAATGTCCGAGTGAGACCGGTTCAGATTCTTCCCGGTTCAGCCCCCTTACGGGGATTTGGGTAATACGACTCAACGAACGAGGCTGTGTCCATTTTCATGGAGACTCGTTTCAGTCCCCTTACGGGGAATTGGGTAATACGACGATCTACGATCCTGCTTAACAACGAAGCCGGCTACGGCGCGTTTCAGTCCCCTTACGGGGAATTGGGTAATACGACTCAACAATAACAATATCCAGAAAATTCATTCTCACATGGAGTTTCAGTCCCCTTACGGGGAATTGGGTAATACGACTTGTCTTTTTATATCTCGACTGACTGATTGGAGGAGTGTTTCAGTCCCCTTACGGGGAATTGGGTAATACGACATCGTATCCGGAATTATGTATCGTCGTGAAGTTCGGCGAGTTTCAGTCCCCTTACGGGGAATTGGGTAATACGACTTATTTTTGTTTTGGTTTTAGCAGTTTTATTTGCCGTCGTTTCAGTCCCCTTACGGGGAATTGGGTAATACGACTCTGTCTTCCAGTACCCGCTCTGGGAGCGGGCCCACAGACGATTTTTTCAAACCTCGGGCTTTTTTCGCCTTTTTCGGGGACCCGGGTTCAAAACCAAAATCGGACAGTGTCGTTTTTTCCCTTAGTTACGCCATTTTTAGCCCTTTTTGAAATTTTCAAACCTACCGGGTTTTTGACCCTGAAATAGGTTTTCCACAGGCTAACGTATTACCCTTATTTATAATCAGTATACTTTTTTTGACTTATCTTGTCAATTGGTCAAACTCTGACGTCGATGCATGATGGCCTTCCGCAACGACATAAAGAAATCCCTGAGATTTGCTTATCATCGCCTTTCTCAGGGATTTTATGTTTTCCATTCTACGGTGAGATATGGATCGCGAGGATCTCACGGCGGCAAAAAAAGATACTCATCGTTTTTATGTTCTATGGGGTGGGAGTTGAGCCACCGTTTCCTCATTGGCCTCTTTTAAAAATAATTGCAAGCGTTCCACCAGGTCTTTTAGCTCATCTACACGGCGGCCGTCAAAATTCTTTTCTACAAATTCCCGCTTTGCTTCTTCCCCGGTCTGAAGGCACAGTTGCTGAAGATGTTGTTCTAGGGACGGCAGCAATTCCCGCGACACCTGGCTGCGAATGCGGTCTAAGACTTCATTGGCCATCATGGTCTGATTGCTTTTTTGCTTTTTACTCCGTGCATAGCCGGACACGAGGCCCACCGCAGCTCCTGCCAGTAGTATCGGCGGCATAATAGCACCAACGGCAGAACCGATGGTTACCGACGAGGCCGCCGGCCCTAAAATGGCGGAATATACCGACAAGGCACCGCCGGCAGCTCCGGCAATCAGGACGGAATCTTTCATCGAATCCATACCGGTCTGACCGGCAAAGGCATGCTGCAGCTGGGAAATCTCTAAGTCATGTTTGATTTGATGTTCTTGGTAAAGCTGCGATAGCTCTGTATCTATCTGAGACAGCCTGCCATGCCATTCTCGATAGATATCCTGTTGTAATTGGCCTAGGAAGCCATTGATTTCCTGTTGAAGTCGGTCTTCGGCCAGCAGTTGTCCCATTTCGCGGTGGAGCACTTCTTTAGAAGTCGTATTAAAGAAACTTTGATCATTGATTCTGTTTCTTATCGTCTGTTCGGCATTTGATAAGAAATCGTGCTGTACCCACGTTTGGGCACGAGACATGATGGTTTGCAGCATGAGATTGCCATTGTATTGAATCTGCTCATCGAGTTCCAAATAAGTCCGCATCTTCATTTCAATCTGTTCCAGGGCCTGTTTGTGAAGCAGCCGGATCTGTTCTTCTAAGGCCTTGACCGAATTTATAATACTGTCCATTTGGACTTGATCGGCCTTGCGTTCAATATGCTCATCTAAATAACGGTACAAAGCCGAAAAACCGGAAGCTTCTACAGCCGCTTCATCTTGATTCATGATTCCGTCATATGCTTTTTGAGCCGACAGTGGGAAAATAGCCTGCACATAGATGCCCAACTGGTCATCCAAGTAGTCGACGAGTTCCTGGGGATCGCCATCGACTTGGTCGATGCGGTTAATAATGGCGACGATGGGTTTTCCCATACGAGATAGATGGCGCAGGTGCTCATTGACATCGGATTGCCCTAAATAGTTTCCGTTAAAGACCCATAAGACGACGTCGACGGATTGAAAATACTGTGTCGTCTTTTCTTCGTTCAAGGCGGTAATCGTTTCCAGCCCCGGCGTATCGATTAAATACATTTGTTTCAAGCCGGTCAAGTTCTTTTTGATGACGATATAGTCGATCTGACTGAAAAATTCAGGCTCCTGGCGATGTTCGGATAAGGTCTGGTAAACGGTATCGATCGACGCTGCGATCTGGGAACCGTCTTTATAATAAATGCAGCCTTCTTCTTCCGTTCCATAGGTTATCTTTAAAATACAAGCCGTCGTTTCCGTCGTATTAGTCGGAGAAATATTCCCGCCGGCAAAGGCGTTGAGCAGCGTCGACTTCCCGGCTTTGACCTCGCCCAAGATGGCCGCATGCAAAGGCTGATCTAACTTCGCATACAGTAAATCGAGCTCCTTACGAATTTCCGGAAGCCTGGTAAAATTCTTATCATGATACAAGGGTGATTGCTTTAATCGACCGCTGATTTGCGCGATATGCTGCTTAACGTCCATGGTCAGTCCTCCTGTCTGAAAATAGAATATCCTTTAACAACAAAGGCTTTATCGTGAGTTTGCTCGTTTCTTTCAGTTGTGACAGGTCTTTGATAATAGTCTCTTTCTGTTCTGATGGGCCATACAACTCGGCATAGGTATCTTCCCGTACTTTCTGAATGGATTCATCAGCCCGTTTCAGATACGCTTCATACTCTTGCGACAACTTTTGGATGGCCGTGCCGAGTTGACTGGAAAGTCGCTTTTTTACTTTTACGGACATGCTGTCGCCAAAGGTACGAGACAGCCATTTGGCCACGCTGCGCCCGATGTCGGTAACAGCAAAGCCGGCAAAGATCAAGCCGACAGGTCCCAATAAGGCCGCCGCCCCAATGGCCAAGGCTCCGCCTAAACAAAACTGCGCCGTTCCCTCATCGCTTAAGTCGCCCGATAAAGCCGCGTTGTCCACGGCATTTCTCGTAGAAGCCGAGGCCTTCAGCTGCCGCTCTTTCAACAAGGGAAATTCTCGGAAGGGAGCCAGGGACATATGACGAGCAGCCACCGTTGAAAGCTGACTGCAATGGTGTTGGACTAAGGCTTCCAACGTTTTTTCAATCTGACTGGGGCGAATGATGGTGGCCATGATATAGTGATTGCGAAGTTCGCTGTCCATATCCCAAAGACGGTCTTCCACTTTGCCCGTTTCCTGTAACACGCGCTCCGATTCCCGCTGCTCAAAGTTCTTTAAATCTTGTTGTAGGCGCTTCAGTACATCCGATTTGTCCTTTTCCCAATTTTTAATTTTATTCAGCCGTTCGTCGTCCATTTTCTTCAAGACGTCAATCGCTGTCATCGATGCTGCGCGTACGTTGGCATACAATTCCTGGCAATTTCGCGTCTTGCTTTGTACCTGTAGCTGCAAAGAATTGGCCAGGAAGGTCCGATTCAACAAGTCAAAGAGAGCCTTTAAATTACTCTGTTCCAAAAGCTTTTGTCCGCGATCGTATTCTTCTTGACTTACATTAGGCTGCTTTAAAATCGCTTCCGCTTCGCGGGCTTCTTTCGCGGAAATGGGAATGATATCGGGAATCATGCTGCCATATAGTTTTTGAGCCTCTCTTACGACTTCGTCGACGTCTTTGCCGGCTTGGCGAATGAGGTCGATGCGATTGACGACGGCGACGAGATTATTGGGCTGCTTTTCATACTTAGCATAAAGCTGCTTTAGTTCATTATAGTCACCGGAGCTGTTGATCTTATCGCCGGGCAAAATCCAAATGACGCCGTCGGCCTTCGAGAAATATTCGTTGGCACTGGCATAGACCATATCGTCCAGCTCCTGCCGCAATCCCGGCGTATCGACGAGGCGGTAATGCTCTAAAATAGGACTATCCGTTACCGGCCAGGAGGCTTCGATGACGGCCGACTTATACAGTTCGTACTTTTTCAATTCCTGCTGCTTTTCTTCCAATTCTTTGGGAGGTGCCCCACTGGCGGCAAAGTCCTTTAATTTTTTTGAAATAGCCTTACTCGACTCTTTGCATTTCTTTTCTTCGGTCGCTAAAAATTCCTGTGCCTCTTCATACTTCAATTCCTTTTTCGTCCCATCGCGAAAGGTAAGGGTACAGGTCGTCCCTTGGCGCTCCTGGAAAATATCGATCTTCCACGTTTTAGGGACAATGCCTTCAGCGGCCTGCTGTTGCCCCAGTAAGGCGTTAATCAGGGTAGACTTTCCGTTTTTGCCATTGCCCATGATGAACAGGGTAAAGGGATAGGTCAAATCCTCGGCTAACTGCTCTACAGCCGTACAATCCTCTTGTATCCGCCCGATATAATCATGGAGTTTGGCCGTCTTTTTATGATTGCAAAAATCGGCAACGGCATTCATATGGCGTTTGATATTTTCTAGCGGAGCCGTCATTTGCTGGGATAAGTATTCCTGTATCTGGCGGTTATACTCCGCTTCAATCTGCGCATAAAGGGATTGGACAGCGACCACGGTATTTTTCGTAATCATAAGGCTCTCCTATAAAAAAAGTCCCCGGACCATATAAAGTAAGATGCCGATCACGATCAACAGCGTGAAGAACATCATATAGGACAATTTATCGATCTTCTTTTGTAAGTATTCAGTCTGGCTGATCAGATTCGACTGCAGGGTCTCTTTCGTTTCCTTCATTTGTTTCTGCATGTCTTGAAAATTCTGGCTTCTCGAAAGGGCCCGTTTGTTTTCTATGTTCTTTTGATCCATCTGCATCCGTTCGACATCGTCTAATCGCTGTTTCAACGCCGTACTGGACTGACTTTGCGTTCGTTCCAGCTGCTCAATTTGTCTCAGCATCGTTCGGTTGCGGTCGTCAATTTTATTTAATAGCTGATTTTGTTTCTCTAACCAAGTATCGAGCCAAGCGTCGACGTGTTGATTGAAGTTTTGCAGGGACTGTTGACTATGATTCGAGACGCTTTCATACATGCTCTTGGCTTTTTGAATGTCCGTTACCAACTGTCCCGATTCCGCCTTCAGAGATTTTAAGGTCCCATTGAGCTCGTTGACAGATACTAAGGCCGAATGCCGCACGACATCGTCGGTTACCTCTTTCGTCACTTGGGAGATCGTTTTAATAAACTCCGCCTCTAATTCATTCGCCATAAAAATCACCCTTTATCTTATATTTATATGCCCTTTTTCCAAGGATATGCTGGAATAGCTGCATATATCGCTTGCTTTTCTTATGAATAATTTGTGAAAAAATAAACAATTTACTATGTTATAACTTCTACATTATCGTCACATAGTCCTGCTGCATCACTGATTTTCCTTATAAAAATATATTGCCCGTCTTCTGTTTTGAACCAACCGTTGAACTTTTTTATGAGGCGCCTTCTATGTTTAAGGCGTTTTTTAGTCGTTGTTCCCCCGCCAAGCGTATGGTATAATATAGATAGCATAAGGATAAGGCGTCAGACTCAGGATCCGACGCCCATCCCACCTGTTAAGCTACTCACTTCTTACGAAGCTTTCGCCAAACAAGCTTAGCAAGCAATACTAATAACGCCCAGAGGACATTAGTTAGCAAGCCAGCTAAAATGCTTTCTAGCATGAAGCACAATAAGACATCTAGGTGATAGACGATAGCCGTTTAAGAAGCGTCATGCTAACAGGACACAGGAATTGGAACATTGGAATCGGTATAATCTAAAATGCGATTAAGATAAGAAAGGACTCCGGGGAGCGGCTACTCCCCATCATCACCCAATCTTATCCTCCTAGTTGACTAGCCCAGGATTCGTGCCAGCGCCACTGCTGTGATAGCCAGTAACACTATAAACACGAAGAAATCGTATTTAGTCATACCTCTCACCTCCTTTCCTGGTAAGAGAAGAGAACCAGCGCCCACTGGTTCTCTTTTTTCTTTGAAGAACGAGTTTTTCAATGTTATCCTAGTAAACATTGAACCGGCTCTCTCCTATCGTCGAACGTAATAACTACGGTCGTCGATATTTTTTTGTTTTGCGATAAAAAAAGAAGAGCCGCCGAAGCGACTCTTCTGTAGACTAAGTTTATGTAGTTATTCGCTATCCATCGATAGCTTCTTTTTCTGGCAGCCCTGCTTGACATAGACAGGTGCATGCTGAGGCTTAACCCTTCTTGTTGGAGCGTGTCAGTGCAATTCTTCGATCCCTACTTCTTTGAGAATTTCATATACCGGCATGAGATTGGCTTGAGGCGGTACATAAATTAAGACGCCATCGCGACCTCGCGTTAGGAATACGCGATAGGTATTGATTCGGTAGCGATAATCCGGTGTACCTGGTATATATTTTTCCTCTTTGTAGCCAGAATATGTTTTCTTATAAGGGACCCAAGCTCCGTCTTCCCAGCGCAAATCATCTACCCAACCGATGATCGGTAGGTCTAGCTCAAGGCCTTCCACGTCAAATTCCGACCGAGCTTTTTTCATTTTGCAACAAGATTTTTCGCTCGACGGTGGATCATTAAACCATTTAGCCACATCGTTATCCTCTTTTTTATCCTTAAAATTCTTGTAATTTTGGGAATTCTTGGGATTTTTGGACGAGGTGATACAGCCGTAGCGTTTATCGTCACGCCCTTCATACAACTTCTGACAGTAATTTTTAATGGCTTGGAAATTTTGGCTAACGTACATTCGGAAATGCTTTTCTTTTATCTGTTGGTAAAGGGCTTTTGCCCCTTCGATATCATTATCCAGCAAGGTATTGACGAAATGGCTTACTTGTTCAGCGCCTTGAGAGCGGATGGAAACGTCGAGATGCAAGCTCGGTTCAATGGTCACTGTCTTGGCCTTACAAGCGGCAAAGGCCTCCTGGTATTTGGGTGAGCAGGCTACATTCCAATTCGGCGGCACAGCTTTTACCCAGGCCTCGATTCCCCCATCTTCTCCCTCATAGATTTCCTGTCCTTCGCCAATGAGGGCGATTAAAACGCCCCAATCCGGTTCGGACAAAATATCGATAATCTGTTGATTTTCCGAAAAGTCCCCTCGATTTCTTGATTTCATTCGTTCTTTAGACCACATGCGCTGTGCTTCATCGAATACGAGTAGTTTCGTAGCCTTTAATTGGCCTTGACGATGGGAATTGATCAAAGACGGTGCCGTCATCAAGAATGACGGGTATTTTAGTTGCCCTTTTAACACCTTAAGAAGGGGGGCATTCCCCGACACATAGGTTGCATTGTCTTCTTGATAGGTACTGTCGAGTTTGCGCATTTCGTAGATATACTGTACCCCTAATAGCGTTTTTCCGGCACCGGGAACGCCACTAATGACGCATAGCCAATGTTCTTTCTTGGCCTTTGCCGTAGCGGTCAAGTTTTTTAGAAAGGTTGAGGCCACGGGGATTTTAGGGCTTCTTGCCGTTTTTAAGTGAGGGAGTTCATTCTGTTCAAACATCTCGACCATGATCCGCAAGGAGTTTTTATCCGGCTCATAGAGGGATTTTTGCCAGGCATCAATATCTAAGGGGCGGCTAGGTGGCTTGATTCTTTCTTGCAACAACTTTTTCAAAGCCCTTTCAGAGACGAAGTGTAAGGAACCGTCCATCCGTTCTTCCTCAGCCGCTAACTTAGTCAAGACGAGGCAGGTAATGACTTCCTTGTCTCGCGAGGCTACATGGCAGGTACTCATAAATCGGCCATACATGTCGGCTTGGGCAATATCGGCCTCTGGCGCATACTCTTTATGTTTAAACTCCAGGACAAACACTTGATCACTGCTTACGAGGATGACGTCTGGCCGGCAGGCATTTTCCGCATGCAATATATATTCGAAGACAAGATAAAAATCCGGATACGGAAAATCGCTTAAGACGCGTTGAAGGACGTCAAAGCAATCGTCCCAGGCAAAGAGCTGCTCATGATGAAAGTCTCGATTGGGAAAGTCCCTTCCATATTGTTCATGAGCGGCTTTCATCGTTTCCATCCATTCCGATTTATGGAGTCCTTTGAAAGTCTCGATCGGATACGTACAAAAAGAAAGCATTGACTACACCTACCGTTTCGTTGTCATGGTGTATAGAATAAGCCTTTCGGCTTACGCCACCACTAATTATATGAAATTAAAACATCTATTCTATGCGTTTATTATATCACAAAAATAACAAAGATACTCCCTTTGCCGACTGCCGGAAATTCCGGTATTTATCGGGTTCAAAGGGAGTATCTTTATATTACGATGTTACAAAAGTTTTAGAAGCTATTTCCGTTTTGCCACGCGTACGCGTTCAATGGTCGGCTTGCCGTCTTTATCGGTACGGACGGTGTCGACGGTGAACCGTTCTAATTCAGGAGCAAATTCGGTGAGGATCTTGTCCGATAAGGTCGCACCGTTTAACATGGCCCGGTACAGCATGGCGGCGAATTCGTAGCGCGTCATGGGACGGTTGCCGTCAAAGGTGCCGTCGGGGTAGCCTTGAATCATGCCGTTGCCGGCCAAGGTTGCCACGTATTCATAAGCCCAGTGATTCTGCGGGACGTCCGGGAAGAGCTGGAGCTTAGACGTATCGATCTTGCGGCCGGCATTGGCATCGAGCATGGCCGACTTCATGGCTTCTAATTCGTGGCGAAGGTCCTTAATTTCCTTGGCCATGGCCAAACGGGACGTCGATACGCCGTTACTTTGACCGAATTTGAAGGAGACGCCGGCGTTGACCATGTTGTTGCCGTTGCCGACGGTTCCGCCGACGCTGAACAAGGTGTCTTCATTAGGACGGTAGAAGGCGCCGATGGCGACCGAGTTTTCCCCACGGTAATTGCCGTAACCGGCGGCGAAATCCCACTTGTCGTCGGGATCAAAATCGAGGGGATGAAGGGCGGCCAAGGCGGCGGCACCAGCACCGACTTTATCGACGCGGTTGTCCAGTTGGTTGACCTTGTTGCCCAAATTCGTAATGGCCAGGCTGTTATTGCTAACTTGCTGCTGGACGCCCTTGAGCTGGCTGACATTGACGGCGTCCGTATCGGCTTCACCGGCTTTGACATTGGTGATTTTCTGGTCGTTGGCATTGATGCCGTCCGTTGTGATATACGTATTTTCACCGACAGCAATGCTTTGAGACGCCGTGATGCTGCCGTCATTGGCGTTGATGTGAATCGTGTTGGTTCCGTCGTCACCGGTCAAGGTAATGTCGTTGGCCAGGGATACGTTATAATCTGCTTCCTTGTCGTCCGTGGCTTCCGTTTTTTCTACCTTAATGCCGTTACCGGCCGACACGGTGCGATGTTTTCCGGCCTCCGTCGCGGCGTTATCGACGGCCTTATCCAAGGCTTCAATCGCTTCGGTGATATTCATATCGTTATTGACGACATTGCCCTTACCGGTTTCATTATGGAAATACTGACCGTCACCGACGATCTCATCGAATTTCTTTTTCGAGGCCACGTCTTCAATGACGACATCGGAATATGTTGCATTCCCATCTTCATCAGGAGCCCCTTTTACTTTTAAGGTTACTTCGCCTTTATCGTCGACGACATAATTACCGCCATCGGGATTGGCCACGAGATGCTGGTCGCGAAGCTGTTGGTCTGCTTTCATATCGCCCATAGCGGCTTTAAGCTGTTCTTCCGTAGCGGCCCGACCCACCGTAGCAAAATTCTCAACATCGAGCGTCTTGTTGGTTAGGCCCGTAATTTGGCCTTTCGTACCGTCAATCGTAATCTTGCTTCCTTCCGTAGAACCGATGGTGACAATGTCTTTCAAGGCGATATGATAATCGGTGATATTCGTCGTGTCATTCGTCGTAGACGTTAAGGCGAAATTATCATCGACACTGACGCTGGCATTTTCCGCATTAACCGTATACTGTTTCGTGCCATCTGCATCCGTCCCTGAAACCACGGATGCAATGTTGGTCCCGGCGGCCACACTGCCGCCAGCGTTGGTAATTTGTTCCATTAAGTCGTTGGCTAAGTAGTAAATCTGACTGCCGTTGACGGCGTCTGTGGATTTTGCACTAATACGGCCCTTGGAAACATTGATGATGCGTCGTTGATCATCGGCATTGCCGACGGAAACGACGCCATTGTAGCTGTCGGCAGCCGAGATATTCCACTTTTCGTTATAGAAATCGCCAAGTCTTTGCTTAAAATTCTTTAATTTCTTACGAGTCATTAAATTACCTTTTTTGACTTTACTATAACTCCCTAAAGCTACGCTGTATTCGGTATCAGCCTCTACACTAGTCCATGCCCCAATCGCCGTTGTATAGTCATATTTTGCACTGGCCTTAGAGCCAACGACAGTCGCACCGTAAACATTATCCGGTACCGATGACTCATATCCGCCGATAAAAGAATAATTAGATTCTTTACCAATGGTAGACTTGGCCCCGATGACCGTAGCGCCTTCACTCCCGACCACAGCCCCATGGCCTAAGGCCGTTGCATAGGTGGTTCCATCGGTAATGGAAGATTCACCGCCTAAGGCTATACTATACGATCCGTTTGCGTTTGCTTTATAACCGATAGCCAAAGTCTCTTTCGCATTATCTGTGACAGAAGCTTCGCTCCCTATGGCAGTACTATAGGTACCGTTCACGTTTGCTTTATACCCGAGGGCTATTGCTTGTTCAACCTCTTCCGTATCATCGGTAACTTGTGACTGATAGCCTATCGCTATATTGTTAAAGCCCTTAATCTTTGAGGTTGCCCCCAATGCTACCGAACCATCAGACTCTTTCGCTAACACCGCCTTGGCCCCAATCGCGATACTCTCATCGGATGCCTCATTTATTGTAGTCGCATAGCCAATCGCAATACTATCATCGGACTCGGTCGCAATATGAGATGTACTGCCAATGGCCACGGTATTCTGGGCCGATTCTTCGATTATTGATTTAGAGCCAAGGGCTACTGAATTATTGGATGTTTTTTCTATGGTTGTATAATCCCCTAAGGCAATGGCATGCCAACTTTTAACTACTGATCCATAACCTATCGCTGCACTATAGGAGGTTTTATCCGTAACTTCTGAGAAGGAACCGATAGCCATACTATGTGAAGAATCGCTGCCAACTCTCGCTTTTACGCCCCCAATAGCAATAGCGTGATCCGATATAGCTCCAATCGTAACATTTTTACCGATTGCAATACCTTCATCAGCTTCATCATCAATTTTAGTGGAACCTGAACCTATTGCGATAGAATCTTCGGATTTATCTCCAATTTCAACTCCAGGCCCAATAACGATGCCTCTTCCAGAGCCATCACTGTCATTGCCCATCTTAGCCCACGGACCGATTACAATACTAGCCGGAGACTTATTACTAGCCTCAGATCCAATAACGATTGAATAGTTACTGCCTGGCGGTGTTTGAATTTGTTCGGCTTCTTCTAAGGACGGCCCATTTTTTGCCATATACCCAATAATAACCGACTCATTGGTGTTAAAACCAAGTTCCATGCCATTCCCGATTGCTACGGAGTCTGCTATATATGAAGCTACCTTGTTATCATTACCAATTAAAATCGTGCTATTGATTTCTTCCGCCGATGTATTTCTACTCCCCAGAATTAGTGATTTACTATAGCCCCAATACCCAAGGGGTTCATTGGTAAATACTTTATTGTCATTACCAATAATCCATGAGGATTGTAATGATGAAATCGTATTTCCATCACCGATGACGTAGTTACTTCCGGTATCTATACCTAATTCATTTTTATCACCGATAATATCATTATCAGCAGTATGGACTTCATTACCGTCACCGACAACGGTATTATTCTTCGCTCCACCACCCATGGTATTTTCCGTGTCGATATGAGCCGTAAAGTTTCCGTTGGAGTCCGTCGCCGTCGTCCAAGATCCGTTGGTGGCGGCTTCTGCTATGCCGCCGGCACCGGCTGTCAGGGCCAAGACGGCAAGAATGGCTGCCATTTTTTTGGTGACTTGGCCTCCCGACTGTTTGCTGCTGCTTCGGACCAATTCGGACACGACGACGTATCGATGTTTCACCTTACTCCAAATAACCTTATAAATCCGATTCATCATAAAACACTCCTCTCTCAGGATTATCGTACGCTGTGATTTTTAGCCTTCTTTCTTTTTACAACTGATTCTTTACTTGTCTACTGTCTGTCTTTTTCTTCCCGTCAGCAGGGGTTATAATTTGTCCTGTAATTCAAGAACCTTTCCGTCGGCAAAGGTCATCTTGTGAATGGTGAATTCCAGGGTATAGTTGTTGAGGCCATCGGTATAGACCTTCTTTTCTTTATCGATGAAGGGGTTCAGGGAGTCTTCGCTTTCGCTTTCAAAGGTCCAGATCTTATCCGTTGTATAGTCGGCGGCGGTGTAATTTTTATCGATATTATTGATTTGAACCGGCAGGGTGACCGCCGTCTTTCCGTCCTTATCCTTGACGTTCAGGTAGCCCATGACACTGCTGACCTTTTTGTCTGGTGTCGGCAGGGTATAACCGATCTGGAAGCGGATATAATGCGACGGGAAGAAGGAATTTTGACTGACAATGCTACCGGCGATCCGATTGGATACGTCGAAGGCGGCGTCCATTTCTTTTTGGACCGGGGCGTTGATTTCAGCGAGTTTTTCCTGTTCCGCTTTTTCTTGTTCCTGCATGAACTCAATTAAGTTGGTGACTTCGACGACTTGCCATTCGCCGTTGTCGATGGCTCGCATCTTGATTTTCAGGTCAAATTCTTTGTCGACTTTCGTATCGCGCAGGCTGAGGGTCACGATGGCGATGTTGCCGTCAATCTGAGTGCCTTTGACGCCGGCATACTCGAGGTTTGGCGCATCGAGCTTTTGGCTGACATCTTGAATCGAAGCCTGGCTCTTGCCGTCACTTTGAGCAGGCTTTTCAAAATTACCCGTTTCAACGTATTTCTCGGTCTCAGTGATCATGGTCTGAATGATGTTTTCTTTGAGCGCCGCGACGATTCCGGCCACAAACCCATTAGACGCATCTTCACCTAAGCTTTCCTGCATGAGGTCATCGAAGCCGCGACTGTACAGGGACTTCAAGTCGACATGGCGCTTAAAAGTCGGCAAATCGTGTTTTTCAATGGACTTTTGGACAAGACCCAAGGAATAGGCCGGCGTCTTGATCCAGTACAGGAAATAAAATAACAAGGCTCCGATGAGAATTACTAAGACGGCGGAAAGTCCGATGAGGACCTTACGATTCTTTTGCACTGAAAATGACATGATGACATCCTTCCCTTCTATCCGCCCGTATACATGCAATCGACAAAGTGACATAGAGCCACTATATTTTATGTTATTTGTGTAAATTGATAATAGATGGCGTCGTTTTATCGGTTTTGCCTTACATCGTGCTGTCCGATAATGGCGTACTTGTGGTATTTGTGAATAAGAGGCGGATTTTCACGCAATGCTTCTTTTTAGTATAACATATTAATTGTCCTATAACTGTCATAATTTACAGTTTTCATAATATTTTAATGACATATTTTGATATAGACAGCCTCGATCCATGCCTCACCGTCATGAAGTACGTCATCATAGATCGCTGACCGAATGATCCCCCGCCATTCTCATACGCCGCTAAAGCCCCGCTTTCTGAGGAATCAGGCACGCAAAAAAGCCCTGCTTACTCATTCAGACGATGAGCAAACAGGGCTGTTACGGCATAATCTGTAATTACGGAAGGCAACGGAAGATGTTACACTTCCGGTGTTATCGTCGCTGCCATGGAAACTTGGAACTCGTGGATTTCGTAGCTGGCCATGTCGTCTTTCGAATAGACATCTTCCGATAAGACGGCATCGAGTTCTTCTCGTGAAGGCAGGTTCGCCAAGAAGAGTCCCGAATCGGGAATGTCGACGTAAGGCCCGCCGAGGACAAAATGGCCTTGGTTGAAATGCCGGATGAACCAATCGGCGTGCTTTTGATACAAGGCTTCTGCCTGGTCTACAGGAATCTTGGCTACATTGATATGTTCGTGAACGATAAACATGGTATATTCCTCCTTTAAAGGTAATGCGCTGCTATGGGGTTCTTCATAGTATATCGAATGGGGTTCGAGTAAGGCAAGACATTTTGTGCCAAAGTTAATAGTTTTCGTTCCCTGACGAAAGCAGGATTTTTATAAGGCTTGTCGAATTTGTAACATATGGATTCTTTTTTTAATCTGAAAGATTATTCTCGCTAAGCAACAATGAACGGCGTAAGAACAAATGTTTTGCCAACACTTTTATGATATTGTCGAACGATTGTTCTTGTAGAGGTCATGAAATGAAGGGATTCGGTAAAGGAGGCGTTTTAATGAATTGGAAGAAAGTGCTTTGCAGCGGCCTTTTTACAGGCCTACTAACGGCGACGGCCATGACTGGTTTTGCCCTCGATTTGACCAAGGAAGCGGACATGATCAGCCGCAATCCGTCCAATGTCTACACGATGTATCTCGGCATGTCCGATCAGGAATTTAAGAAGAATTTTTCCGGCGTCACGGGTTGGAATTATAATAACTCGACGCAGACTAAGATGTGGAAACTGCCGAGCATCTTAGAAGGCTACGACAACGGGCAAATCGGCATTGTCCATACGTACGGCCGTTCGGAAAAGCACGATACGGTTCCTTACGTCATGAAGCGTGAAGCCCTGACAGCCGATTTCAAAAAAGGCCGCCCTTTGGGAAGTTATTCGGTGATCCTTAAGATGACCGTCAAATCGAACGACGTAAAAAAATTGAAACCCGATGACACAGCAGCCATCTTGAAGGAAGGCCTGGATGATTTTAAGTTGGCCGCTGACAATATGACCAAAACCTTAGGCAAGGGGCCGACGGGATCGCAATATTTAGACGGCCAAGTCAACGGCAGCGAATTTGCCAAGACCATCATCTACTCCTGGTCTACGGGCGATCGTTCGGGCTATAGCCTCTCTATTTCGTACAAACTCCCTCAGCCGATTGACCGCAGCCGCCCGCGCCCCGTCGATTACTCGGAGCATCCTGAGTTTGACCCGGAAGACGTCGTCATTACCGAACTTCTCATGCAGCATCATGACTGGAATATAGAAGACAAATAGGAGGTTTTTATGTTCGATATCTTAAAGACCATCGGCGAAGTCCTCATCGCCCTCTTCATCATCCGCTACTTGATTCAACGCTACAATACCCTCGGCCGCATTCGCGAGCCCGTCCGTCGGGCTTTAGCCGATATTTCCACTTACAAGGCCCAGCGGGAAGCGACCCTGCATCACCTGTACATCATTGCCGAGCAGTTCAGCCAGCGGGAAAGCAACACCCTCACCCAGGCAAGCCTGGCCAATATGTCCCGGCAAAGCGCCAGTTTCCAGGCCTTGGCCGCGGCCTATCCCGAGCTGAAATCGAATCAGACCTACCTGTCCCTCATGGACGGCGTCGAGGCCTTGGAGGCCCGGATTCAGACCAGCCGCCAGGAGTATAACCAAGCCGTCAGTAATTATCAGACCCTGAGAAGCCAGATTCCCTACTGCTTCCTGGCTCCCCTCTTTGGCTTTAAACCTGCCGAATACAATCAAAAAGAAACGGATATCGACGTCAGTCCCGCTGTGATTGAAATGCCTCCGGCAGAGCCTGCCCCCAAACCGATTGAAGCACCGGTTACCCCGATGAAGGAGGTTTCACCGGCACCGATCTATCATTGCCCGAAGTGCCAGTCCGAAATCCATCAATTAAAGGGGAAATTCGGCCCTTATTGGCGCTGCGAAAACGTAAAGTGCAAGGCCGACTTTACCGACGACGACGGAAAACCGGTCATCCGCCGCTGCCCGGACTGCGGCACCGGCTACCTTCATAAGCGGACCCTGGCCCGAAAAGACTATTGGACCTGCAGCAACTATCCTCAGTGTAAGGCCAAATATCCGGTCGATACGGAAATCCTCACCGAAACAGCCTCGATGGAGGACTGACGGAAAAAAGGATACCCTTCTATACATAAAATCGTCCCTATGACAGAGAACGCCACTGTCATGGGGACGATTTTATGATATTACGCGTCTTTTTTTGTCATCACCGGCGATTATTGAAAGGTGATCGTGTCACCGACCATAATGCGGGGTACTTTTTCGCCTTCCAAGGCGATTTGGCCGGGCATTTCGGCTTTCTGTCCGATTCCGAATATGAGGGTGCAATGGCCGTGTTCTTTTAAGGTCTGATTGGCTTCGGCACCGACGTCATTGACTCGATAGGCTTCTTCGGCAATAACCAGCGTGTCGCCGGCTTCAATGGGCTGCGTCAGTGTCCCCTTGGTATGGGACACAACCATGTTTTCATAGGCATAGGGAACGTCGTTATTGAAAAGAATAAGACTGTTACGGACTTTCATAAAGGTCAAGACCGATTCCCCGATGGAGGTGATTTTAGCTTCGTATTTCATGATGGCTCCTTTCTGTGACTTCTAGACTATAGCAGATATTCTCAGCCTTCGCAAGATAGTGGTCACAAGGCGAACAGCCCTCCATCGCCAGGATATAAGCCCTTCGGCGCAGGCAATACAGCCTGCTGCCTGTAAATAAAAAATCAAGAAATTTTAAAATGTTTTACGTGGAATTTTTCCATTGCTTTACATGTTCTATATGTTCCTTTGGTATGCTGTAAAAAATAGACTAAAAGGTGGGATTTTTATGGCAAAGACTTATGTTCTCGATACGAACGTCCTGATTCAGGCTCCGTATGCTATGCAGTGTTTTGAAGATAATCATGTCGTCATTCCCCTGGTTGTCGTGGAAGAATTAGATGGATTAAAAAAAGCGGATGGTGAACGCGGGTTTAATGCCCGGCAAGCCATCCGCTTTTTGGAACGTTTAAGGCTCCGCGGCAACTTATTGGACGGCGTGGAGCTTGAGAACGGCGGCATGGTACGTATCGAGATTAACTGCGTCCACGAGGCGCTGCCGGAATCGCTGCCTGACGATCAGGCCGATAACCGAATTCTCAAAGTCTGCTGCCACCTGCAAAGCTGCCAGCCCATTTTGGTCACCAAAGACCTGGTGCTGCGGCTTAAAGCCCAGGTGCTGAACATTGAAGCCCAGGATTTCAGTACGGAACAGGTACTGCCGGAAAAGAACGGCTATACCGGCCGTCAGACCTGCTACGTCCCGGAAAGCGACTTCGATGCCTTTTTAGAAGAAGGGATCGATGCCAGCCGTCTCTACCAAATCGACGGCGACGCCCAGCGTTACGACGTGACGGTACAGGAAAATGAATTCATCATCTTACAGGCCGACGCGTCCCTTCGCAAAACCCATTTAGGACGGGTTCACAAGGGCCGGGTCATTCCCCTGACCTACAGCCGCGTTTCCCCTTACGGCATCAAGCCGCGAAATGCCGGCCAGTACTTTATGCAGGAAGCCTTGATGCAGTCGGCCGAAGAAGCGCCGCTGGTCATCATCAAAGGCCAGGCCGGTACGGCTAAGACCTTCTACTCTTTGGCTGTGGGCCTCGAGAAAATCATCAACCACCCGACAGGCGAATACCGGCGTATCCTCATCTGCCGGCCCAACGCCCAGTTCGACTCGGATATCGGCTTTTTACCCGGTGACGAACAGGAAAAGATTTCGCCCCTCATGCGGCCGATCATCGATAACTTAGAACAACTCATCGACAGCAACGAAGCCGAACGCTACGATAATGAACGCGAACTGGCCGAAAAGATCGAAGAAATCTTCGACCGCCACGTCATCCAGACCGAAGCCTTGAACTTCATCCGCGGCCGTTCCCTGGAAAAGACGTATCTCATCATCGACGAAGCGCAGAACATGACGCCCAATCAGGTCAAGGGCATCATCACCCGCGCCGGCAAGGGCACGAAGATTATCCTCGTTGGCGACCCCAACCAGATCGACCGGCCCTTCCTCGATGAACGGACCAACGGCCTTACCTATGCCGCCGGCAAGATGAAGGGCAGCCCCTTATGCTATCAGCTGACCATGCGGGCTGACGAATGCGAACGATCGCCGCTGGCTTTAGATGCCGTTCAGCGCTTATAATCCTTGTTAACGCTTACGGTTTCAGATACTGCTTGGAGATCGCCGGATTCCACGAGCAGCAGCCACCCGTTTCCTTTTCAAAGCGCCAACGCTGGCGGACGTCGGGATACTTTTCATGATCCACTTCGCTGAGAAACATCTCTAAGGGACGGATGAAGTCGCGGTATTCGCCGTATAAGGTCTTATAGACGACATACGTTTCCTTCGTTGCGGCATCGTCGGCAAGGCCGATGATACGGTATCGCTTCTGCTTAAAGTGACGCCACGTTTCGCCCGGCTTTGGCAGGTCCCGGCCGGCCACAAAGGCACTGAGGGCAGCAAAAGACGGTAAAAAGGCGGCCTCTTTGACCCACTTGGCATCGACAAAGCCCTGATCGCGCATCGCTTCCAAGAATTGTTTCATAGGCTGGTAATAGCCGTTGAAGTCGAGGAAGGCAAAGCGCCCTTTGAGGTGACCGAGCTTTACTTCACTCATGACCTGGCTGATTTCTTCCAAGGTTCCAAATCCTCCGGGAAAAGCCAGGAAGATGTCGCCCAATTCCATCATCTTAGCCTTGCGCGAGGCCATGTCCGGCGTGACGATGAGCTCAGTCAGGCCCTCTTGCTGCAGCGCCGTATCGATAAATTCCTGAGGCTCTACGCCGATGACGGAGCCGCCCTTTTGGAGGGCTCCCGAAGACAGGGCCCCCATGAGCCCCGTCCGGCTGCCGCCGTAAATCAAGGTGTGGCCGTGGTCGGCAATCCAAGCACCCAAGACCGAGGCGTAAGTTTCATAACTGGGATCCTTTCCCCGGCTGGCGCCGAGATAGACCGTAATATTCATCGTATGTCCCTTCTTTCCGCTGTATGTCATGGCTCTTCCGTCCATTGTATGCTACAATAATACTATCTATTATAGCATATGTGAGGAGTATTCCGCTGTATAAAGGTCTGGAAAAGCCAAGCCTTCAAAAGCTTTTTCTATCGAGGTATACGTAAAAAGGCGTATTCACAAGAATATTCTTGCGAAACGCCTTTTTCTTATCTATGCGAATATGCAAATATGCGAAAATGAAAGGAGCCGATCCCTTGCCAAAAGAAACCGACGCGCCTAATTTTTTTATCGGCCGCAGCGACACCATTGCCAACAACGACAAATTATCTCATAAATCCCGCCAAAGCCTGTATACGGCCCGGGCGGCCAATACTGTCGACGCCTATCGCTCGGACTGGAACGACTTCTGCGATTGGTGCAGCTACCACGACTTGTCGTCTTTTCCGGCAGAACCGGAAACGATCGTCAACTACATCAACGACCTGGCCGACAATGCCAAGGCCAATACCATCGCCCGGCGCATCAGCGCCCTGACGGAAAACTTTGACGCCGCCGGGGTCAAGGACAATCCCTGCCGCTTTCCCATCGTCCGCAACGCCCTGCGCGGTATCAAGCGCATGAAGGGGACGATTCAACACGGCAAGGCGCCGGTCCTCTTCGACGATATCAAAGAAATGCTGACCTTCCTCGAAGGAAAAGACATTCAGCAGATCCGAGACCGGGCCATCTTATTGGTCGGCTTTTACGGGGCCCTGCGCCGGTCGGAATTGGCCGGCATCGACGTCGAAGACTTGAAATTCACCCGCCTGGGCCTTTTAATCACCCTTCGTAAATCGAAGACCGACCAGTTCGACCAAGGTCAGATGATCGCCATCCCCATGGTAAAGGATACCAATCTCTGCGCCGTCACAGCCTTAAAGAACTGGCTCGATATGAGCGGCATTACGACGGGGCCCGTCTTCCGCGGGCTGACCAAAGGCCACCACATCCGCAAGACGCGCATCTCCGATAAGGCCATTGCCCTCATCGTCAAGCACTACGCCGAACTGATGGGCATGAATCCCGATGACTACGGGGCCCACAGCCTGCGCCACGGCTTTGCCACTTCCGCCGCCCAGCACCATGTCGAAGAGCGGCAGATCATGCGTCAGACCCGTCATAAGTCCCAGGCCATCGTCCGCCGCTATATCGACGAAGCCGACCGCCTCGTCGACAGTCCGATTTTTAAGATAACAGAAGATAAATAAGCCTTAAGGGACCAGCTGTGCAGCTAGGACTTGCCGTACATGACCGGCCTTACTGGCTGCCACCGGTAGGCGCAGGACTTGGCCAGGCTGGATAGCCCGATCGCCGGTCAGGTTATTTTCATCGAGGATAGACTGGATGACCTGACGGACGTCCGTATCTTCATCGACGACGACCGATGCCAACTGCCACACGGTCTGTCCCGGTTCGACGCGAACGGAAACGTATTCCTGTGACGGCTGATAGCTCCAGCCGATTTGGGTGCACATAAAGATAGCCAGGCCAATCAAGGCGACATATTTAAGTAACGGGCCTCTCCCTTTTCGTCTTCTTCTCATGGTTATCACTCCTAAGTAAAAACGAACGTTCTAAGAACAAGTGTTCGTCGACATCCTTATTATAGCTTCGAACAGTTGTTCTTGTCAAGGTGATTTGAACAAATGTTTGATTTTTTTAGGTATTTTCGGTATAATGTGACTAGCTATACTGGAATGATTGTAACTTGCCAGAGACTGGAGTGACTATATATGATTATGAATGATAAAATGCTGACGACCCGTCAAAAACAGATCTTAGAATACATCCGCACCTGTGTCCACCAATTTGGGTATCCCCCGTCGGTACGGGAAATCTGTAAAGAAGTCGGACTGAGCTCGACGTCGACGGTCCACGGCTACCTCCATCGTCTGGAAGATTTGGGCTATATCCGCCGCGACCCGGCCAAGAACCGGACCATCGAACTCCTCGACGAAGGTTCCTGGCGTTCCAAGAAAATCGTCCCCCTCCCCCTCGTCGGCCAAGTCCGCGCCGGGGCCCCCATCTTTGCCGAAGAATGCGTCGAAGACGTCTATCCCTTCCCGGCTGATTTCATCGGCAATGACGACTGCTTCATGCTCATCGTCCAAGGGGACAGCATGAAAAATGCCGGCATCCTCGAAGGCGACCAGCTCATCGTTCGCCATCAGGACACGGCAGAAAACGGCGAAATCGTCGTCGCCCTCATCGATGACGAAGCGACGGTAAAGCGATATTTCCGCGAAAAGGACGCCATTCGACTCCAGCCGGAAAATGATGAATACGAACCGATTTATACGCGTAACTGCAAGATTCTCGGCAAAGTCGTCGGCCTCTATCGTCAATATTAGGAGGGATCGTTATGGTTGATGTTGCCACGGCAGCGGCTAACAGTGCGCTTTTTGACGGCATCCGACCTGAAGAGCGGTCGGCTATGCTCACCTGCCTCGGCGCTCAGACGAAGACCGTGCGAAAAGGAGAATTTTTGGTCTTGGCTCAAGACGAAGTCCGTTATATCGGTGTCGTCTTAAGCGGTGAAGTCCACATGATTCACGAAGACCGCTGGGGAGACAAAGCGGTACTGGCCGTCATCAAAGAAGGCGGCCTCTTTGGCGAGACCTTCGTCTGCGGCACGATCCTGCAGTCCCTGGTCACCTTCCAAGCCGTCAAAACGACGACCTTTTTGACCTTACAATTTCAAAAAGTCCTCCACGTCTGTACCCAGGCCTGTCCCTTCCATCATCGGCTCATTGAAAACATGCTGCACCTCATTGCCACCAAGAACGCCCAACTCATGGAAAAGCTGGAAATCGTCTCTAAGAAGACCCTGCGGAAAAAGCTGCTCACGTTCTTTTCCTTCCAATCGGAAAAGGCCGGCAGTCCTACCTTTACCATCCCCGTGACGCGAAGCCAGCTGGCAGACTACCTCTGTGCCGACCGAACGGCCGTGGCTCGGGAAATGTCGCGCATGAAAGAAGAAGGCCTCATCGAACTAAATCAGCAGACCGTGACCTTGCTCTAAAAGACAACACGGAGTGCTGCCAAGTTATTGGCGCACTCCGTGTTTTTTTATACCTGATATGCTTTTACTTCTTCAAAACGAGGCCGTCGTGAAAGGCTTTGCCGACGACCGGTCCGATGAGATGGTAGGTCTTGGTACTGCAGTCGTATAGGATGGGTTGGAGCTTGTCGTAGTCGACGAGGCCGTCGGTAAGGACGGAATCATCGGCTATTTTCTTTATTATAGCAGAAACTCGGAAAAGCGTGATATACGATACGATATGACCCAAAAAAGTCAGACCCGGTCGCCACAGCAAAAAGGCTGCACGAACCGGGTCTATGTCTATATGGCTTTTACGACCTTGCCCTTAGTGTGTCGTCGACGGACTTGCCGATGACGGGACCGGTGCGACCGTACGTTTTGGTACGCCGGTCTTATGGGATGGACTGATGCTGGTCGTCGATTGAGCCTGTTTTTTGGCGGCTGCAATGCCATAGGGAATGGCCAGGAAGACGACGGCGCCGACGAGATTGCCTAAGGTGACCCACAAGAGGTTGTAGCCAAATCCAGCGAGGCTGACGGCCATGCCGGCCGGATTGAGAAGTCCCAAGGTCAAAACGGTCATATTGGCCACGCTGTGTTCAAAGCCGCAGGTAAAGAAGGCGTAGAGACACCAGAAGGTCATGATCAGTTTGCCGCTGTCGGACTTGCAGCGAAAACCGCACCAGACGGCCAGACAAACGAGGACGTTGCAGAGGATGCCGCGCAGGAAGAGGACTAAAGGCGGCAAACTCATCTTGGTGGCAGCCGCCGTCGCTAAGGCCTGTCCGACACCACCGGCGGTCCCGGCAGCTCCGTAAAAAAGGAAGGATAAGATGACGGCGCCGACGAGGTTTCCGACGTAGCAAACGACCCACAGGTGAAGGACGTCGGTCAAAGAAACGGTCTTACTGCGCCAACCGCTGAAAAGGACGAAGGCGTTTCCGGTAAACAATTCGGCCCCGGCCATAATGACCAGACTGAGGGCGACGCCAAAGGACAGGCCCATGGCGATTTTATTCATCGGAATCGGGCCCAAGGTGCCGCTGACCGTAAAGGCCAAGAGGACGCCAAAACCGATATAGGCGCCAGCTAGCGCTGACAAGAGAAAATATCCTAAGGGATTATTTTTTAACAAACCTACCTTAGCGGCCGCACCGGCTGCCGAAGCTGCATATTCTTCATCATACATGATACCTCGCCTCCTACTTCAAACCTAAATCCCGTCCCAATACGACGGTTTCCAGACCTCCGCGTCAGGGGCTACGTCGACGTCCTTCAGATCTGGCGCAGGAATTTCTCCGTTCCTGTCCGATCGATGATATGGTCGATGTGTTCCTTGCCGCCTGGTGCTTTAAAGTCCATCTATGTTTGGGCGTAGGCGTAGACATGGTTGATGATGTTTTACGACGCTGTCGGCGTCAGCCCATTTGATAACGTCGATGCCTATGGGGGATGCTTCTTGCCGCTGTAAGCGGAGCGGCTCTGGTCCATCTTCCGAGCTTCGACGGAAAGCTGTTTACACGACTTGACGCAGGCACCGCAGCGGATGCCGCGCGTCGGGTCGAACAGAAATGCTTTTTACACCTTGTGATAACAAATCGCTTTTTGCTTGTTTTTATGATACCACAAATGCGTCCTCCAAACTATGGCCATGGCAATATATGATAAAAAAAATGACATTTTATATATACTAATAAATCATGACTATTATTTTGTTGTTCCGAAATCAAAACCACCAGTTTAACTGGTGGTTTGCTCGGGCCCTATAAGGGCCTATCTCTTGTGGTTGCACTCTAAAGAGTGCACTGAATAAAGTCTGGCAATCACATTTCTATTACTGGCAGCCCCCT
>OKVG01000234.1_pt1 | contig 54995 bp, 45 predicted proteins | sample 1606981 | NCBI WGS metagenome assembly OKVG01 (sample SAMN03281018, study PRJEB24777) | human gut metagenome | isolation source: fecal sample PR128 from 1 month old male Malay infant, vaginal delivered... | reverse complement strand
CTGCATAATCGCAGGTACCCAGGATATGCTCGCCAAGAATATGAGGCTGACGGAGTTTATCGCCATTAATACCCTGGTCAAAGGTGATGTCATACGCAAACAGATTACCATCGAGGTCAACAATATCGGCCTCAGCCCCATGAAGTAGTCTTACGCCGTGCCAGGTTTCTGGCCAAATGGCGGTGTTCATATAGAACTGAAAGTTCTTGATAGTTTGCTGGTCATACAGCATGGACGAGAAGTGGTCGGTGATTCCAAGCAGCTCAAAGCCACGCTCAGAAGCTGCGCGAACGTTTTCCTCAACGGTTGAATAGGCATGCCTGGAGTACAGACTGTGAGTATGAACGTCGCAAGTAATGCGCATGACGTGCTCCTTTGAATCTCAATCGACAACTCTAGTTAATCATGGTCGCCATCATGAGGCAACCCTGGCGAGAAGACCTTTCTTCTCGCCACCTGCGCGTACTACAGCTCAATGCTCAGCTCAACGGGACAGTGGTCGCTGCCGTAGACCTCGCTCAAGATTGATGCGCTTTTGACCTGCTCAGCAATGCGATCGGAGACCAGGAAGTAGTCGATGCGCCAGCCGGCGTTGTTCTTGCGAGCGTTGAAGCGGTAGCTCCACCAGCTGTACGCGCCGGTCATGTCGGGATGGCGATACCTAAAGGTATCGGTAAAGCCTGCGTCCAACAGCTTGGTAAAGCTCTCGCGCTCCTCGTCCGAGAAGCCTGCGTTTTGCCTGTTAGACGAAGGATTCTTGAGGTCAATCTCGTTGTGTGCAACGTTAAAATCGCCGCAGGTAATTACTGGTTTTTGCTCAGATAGCTTAGCCAAGAACTCGCGATAGTGCTGATCCCACTCAAGACGCTCGTCCAGGCGCGCAAGCTGGTCTTTTGAGTTTGGCGTGTATACGCACACAAACCAGAACTTCTCAAACTCCAGCGCACAAACACGACCTTCGTCGTCAGCAACAGGGCATCCAATTTGACGAATCACCTGCAGAGGGGTTTCTCGCGAGAAAACCGCTGTACCCGAATAACCCTTTCTGTCTGCGTAGTTCCAGGTTTGAACGTAGCCGGGAAGGTCCAGCTCAACCTGGCCTTCTTGCAGCTTAGTCTCTTGAAGCGCAAATACATCAGCGTTTATGGTCTCAAAAATTTCCGTGAACGAAGGCTCTTTTTTGAGTACGGCACGTAGGCCATTAACGTTCCAGGAAATCAGTTTGTACTCTTGAGTATTGCTCATAGCTCCTCTTTCATACTACGACCTGGTGGTTTAGGTCGCAGTGGATTCGTATCACAGTAGCCGCGAGTGACGCGCGTTCCACGCTCCAGTTACGGCGCCAAGCGGTGCGTTTGCGGCAATAAACTTTCAATAAATCCATGGTATACGACTAGTAGCCACCAATACCGCTACAATAGAAACATTCATAGCTGGCAAGGAGGATTCATGCTTCGTCAAAGCTACAACACCTGGCAATGTGGAACTCACACTATCTCGTTGGCGCGTCCTAGAATTATGGGTGTTCTCAACGTCACTCCAGACTCGTTCTCTGATGGCGGAAAGAACTTTGATCCAGAGGCTGCAATTGCTCGTGGATTACAGATGCTGGATGAGGGCGCTGACATCATTGACGTTGGGGGAGAGTCTACTCGCCCAGGTCACACGCCTGTTCTGCCTACAGAAGAGGCTGAGCGCGTAGTACCTGTGGTGCGCGCGCTGGTAGCTGCCGGCGCAATTGTTTCCATTGATACACGTCACGCCGAGGTAGCAAAGATGTGCGTCCGCCTTGGAGCATCAATCATTAATGACGTTTCTGGCTTCACTGATCCAGAAATGGTTGCCGTAGCTGCGGAGTCTGACTGCGGCTGCATTGTGATGCACTGGAATAAGGACGGCCTTGGTGCTCGTGTTGAGCGCAAGCAGGTACAGCTGGATGATATGCGTCCTTCTCGCCCTACTGGTAGCGCAGCTGCTCGAGCTGCAGCTACAGGAGCCGAGACACGCACGCTGAGCTCGCAGCGTCGTTTTACCCTGCCTGAAGAGGCACCTATTATGCGCCAGATTATGGGCTTTTTGGGCGACCAGGCTCGTGGTTTGATGCGCGCTGGCGTTTCCAAGGATCGCATCTGCATTGATCCGGGCCCAGGCTTTGACAAGTTTGCCGACGAGGACGTTGTTATTCAGCGTGCTACTCGCTCGATGGTTTCTATGGGATATCCGCTGCTCTGTGCCGTGTCCAGAAAGCGTTTTGTCGGCGCTGTTTCTGGTGTAACTGAGGCTACGCAGCGCGATGCAGCTACGCACGCAATTTGCATTGCCGCTATCACCAACGGTGCTCGCATCCTGCGCGTTCACGATGTTGCGGGAACTGCTCAGGCTATCAACGCTTACTGGGCTATGACTGAGCGCGACCCTCGTCAGGGATTTGTGGCGCTTGGCTCCAACGTAGGTGACCGCGTAGGCTACCTGGCTCGCGCCGCTCAGCTCATCGATGAGATTCCTCTGACCTGCGTTGTTTCTCTCAGCCACGCCTACGAGACAGAGCCTGCATACGGCATTGCTACACCCGTGGTAAATGCCGTTGCCGAGATTAGAACCGAGCTTCATCCGCTTGTGCTGATGGACAAGCTGCTTGAGGTAGAAAACGCTCTCAACCGTACGCGCAAGAAGGGCGAGGAGGGCCATGGACCTCGCACTATTGACTGCGATCTTCTGTGGATTGAGGGCGAACAACACGCAGGTAAACACCTCACTCTTCCTCACCCACGCATGGGAGAGCGTGATTACGTGCTTGTTCCTATGGAGGATCTGATGCACGATCCTGTGCGCTTCTTCTCGCATGATGGCGTAGAAATTACCCCTCCTGACCAGCGTGTTGGTCACGTAACCGAGGATTTGGGAGCTATTACGTGGGAGTAGCACAGAAAGCTCTGGAGTTGGCACGCGGTGGCGCGCAAACGGGCGAGTTTGTATTACATGTCTCTGACGTGCAGGAATGTGCTGACCAGAGTCAAGACGACTGCTCCGAATCGGCTTGTGCGCCGGCATCAGCGCACCCATCATCTGGCGAGAAACCCTTTGAGGTTGCAACGGTTGTGCGTCTTGAGGTCTCGATGCCCTATGTGCCTGCAGTTCCATACGTTGTAGCACTGGGAGTTTGCCAGTTCTTGCGCGCAACGGATGAGAGCTTTGGCATTTGCTGGCCTTACGATATCTGCTACAAAGACCAGGTAGTGGCCTCAATTAAGGCTACTGCTGGTTATCAAGAGGGCATGTTTGCTGTGGTAAGTGTTGTCGCAGACGCTAAGGCATTAGGCTTGGCGTTTGACGCTGCAGACAACACAGAACTTCTCGCCAAAAAGGTATCTGAGCTGGTAGTTCAGAGTGTAAGCGCGTGGGAGCAGCAGGTTAAACGTGCAAGGAGCTTTGCAGGACCCATCGCGCTCATTCTAAGCGACTACTTTGATATGGTTCCGTTGCTTGGACAGCAGGTCAACAAGGTATATCCCAGCGGTAACGTCGCACTAACCGCTCGATTTGGCGGTATTGACGTGTGGGGTCATGCCATCCTTGTAGATGAGGATGGTAAAGAAATCCTTGTAAGCGAGGACGAAGCTTCCGTTGTGCCAGCGGTTTAACCGCCGGTTTAGCTGTGAGCCTAGATATCAGTTTAGCTGCTGGTTTAGCTGCTGGTCCGACTACCGAGCTGTCGGCTGTAGCGCGCCTGCAGCGTTTACTGTTTGGTAGCTTCGGTCGACTGCTTCCAGATCAGATAAATTCCACGCATGGTGAGCTGTGGATCAACCACATCAAAGACATCTGTTGCTTCGCTGACGGTATTTGCCAGACCACCTGTTGCAATAACGGTTGCGCCCTCAATACCAGGCTCTTTGAGCGTTCTGGCAACCAGACCCTCTGCCTGAGCAGCTGCGCCCACTACAATACCTGCCTGAACAGCGCTTTCTGTAGTGTTACCCAAGACGGTCTCGGGAGCCTTGATAGGAATGCTAGAGAGCTTGGCTGCACGCGCAAACAGAGCGTTTGCAGAGATCATAATACCTGGTGAAATAGCGCCTCCGCGGAATACGCCGTCCTTATCAACAACGTCCAAATTGGTTGCGGTGCCAAAATCAACCACAATAACTGGATAGCCATAGCGCTCAGTTGCGGCAACGGAATTTGCTACGCGGTCGGCACCAACAAGCTCGGGGTGGGGAATATTGAAGCGAATCTTATCCGTGGAAAGCGCGTTAATGCGGGTCAGAGGCTTGTTAAGCAGCAGCTCAAAGCAGCGCTGCCAAGCACGTGTGATAACAGGAACCACGCACGAAAGTCCACCCGCCTCAACGTCGTCTAGGATCAGTCCATCTTTCTGGAAGAACGTGAAGAGACGGCCGTGCAGAATGTCGGAGGTATCGCTTTGATCGGTGGGCATTCTCCAGCCACGCACCATAGTGCCCTCATTGTCAAATAAACCAATGGCAGTTTGCGTGTTACCCACATCAATCGATAAAAACATTATGCCTCCGAGGTACTGCAAGTCAGCTTTGTGTGACGCATTGGATTTTAGACTATTGACGGACGCTTGCGCACAAGGAATGTCTGAACAAAATGTGAATTTCTCGCCATCTGCTTCTAGTAACGGACAACTTGTTCTGCTATACTTTTTCAGCTTATTGTCTTGATTGGGTATCTGCCCAAAAGACACCCCTGCTCTGGTCGGAAACCAGGGCCGATGTAAGGAGTCCTGCATGAAGCAAGGTATTCATCCAGAGTACGTGGAGTGCACCGTTCGTTGCACCTGCGGAAACACCTGGACCACACACGCAACTGTTCCAGAGATGCGTCTTGACCTCTGCGACAAGTGCCACCCATTCTATACGGGTCAGCAGAAGCTTGTCGATACTGGTGGACGTGTCCAGCGCTTCGCCGACAAGTTCGGTGGCGCAGCAAACGCTGCTCTCGAGGCTGCTAAGGCTGCCAAAGAGGCAAAGGCTGCTAAGGCTGCTGAGCAGGAGGCTGCTCGTAAGGCTGCTGCTGAGGCTAAGGCTGCTGAGAAGGCAAAGCGTGCTGCTGAGTTCGCAAAGAACGCACCAGTCGCAGAGCCAGAGGCTGAGGCTGAGGCTGAGGCACCTGCAACCGAAGAGGCTGCAGAGTAGCAGGTATTTGCTCGCGCAAAGACCGCAGAGTTCAGAATCGGGGTGGCTTCGGCTGCCCCGTTTTTGTTTGGCGAGAAACCCTTTCAACTCAGAGGGTATACTTGAAGGTGAAAAATCTGCCGTCGGAGGACGAATGGAATCACTGTATACAAAGTATCGCCCGCAAACGTTTGAGCAGGTAGTTGGCCAGAAGCATGTGGTTGGCACCCTTGAGCGAGCGGTCTTGGAGCAAAAGCTCAGCCACGCATACCTGTTCTGCGGACCTCGCGGTACAGGCAAGACTACTATGGCTCGCTTGCTGGCAAAAGCAATCCTTTGCCACGAGGCTCCCGGTCACTTACCTGATGGTACCTGTGATGACTGCCAGCTGATTGCCGCTGGTCAGCACCCAGACGTCTTTGAGATTGACGCCGCTTCTAATACCGGCGTTGATAACGTGCGAGAAGAGATTATTTCTCGCGCAAGTTACGCTCCTGTGCGCGGCAAGGGCAAGGTATACATCATCGACGAGGTGCACATGCTTACCTCGGCGGCCTTTAATGCCCTGCTTAAGACGCTGGAGGAGCCCCCTTCACACGTGACGTTTATCATGTGTACTACAGATCCTCAGAAAATTCTTGCAACCATTCTGTCCCGCGTGCAGCGCTTTGACTTCCGCTCCATTGCTGCTGACGAGATGGCAGAACATCTGGTCAACGTCTGCAAAAATGAGGGCTTTACCTACGAAGACGCAGCTATTGACCTTATTGTTCGTCATGCGCGCGGTGGTATGCGCGATGCCCTCTCTTCTCTGGAGCAGCTTTCCGTTTATGGTGGCGGCGTCATTTCTGAGCAGACGGTTCGCGACGTTTTGGGTCAGTCTTCCGGCTCTCTTATCAACAATGCCGCGATGGCTCTGGCTCAGCGCGACATTTCTTCGCTCTTTACCACGGTAAATACGCTGTTTGAAGGCGGCAAAGATCTGCTGCAGTTCACGCGCGAGCTTGCTGTTCACGTAAGGGATCTCTACATTGCCGCAGCTGTAGGAGTTGATTCTCCAGCGCTGGCAAATTCCACTGCATCTACCGAGCAGCTCACAAAAGAAGCTCAGGCATTTGGTTCAGTTGACCGACTCTCCAGGGTTTTGACTGTTTTGGGTGACGCTGCAAATCAGATGCGTACCGCCGTGAACCAGCGACTTGTTCTAGAGGTTGCGTTCACTAAGCTGGCACGTCCTAATACCGAGCTTTCACTAGAGGCGCTGGCAGATAGGGTAGCTGTTCTTGAGCAGCAGCTAGCAAGCGGTGTTGTTGCGGCTCCAATTGTCGAGAAACCCGCAGCTCCCGCGCCTGCTCCAGTGCCGCAGTCAGCTCCGGTCGCTGCGCCGGCTTCCGCGCCAGTGGTGGCTCCCGCGCCAGTGGCGGCTCCGGCACCCGCGCCTGTGCCAGCTCCGGCGACTCCACAGTCGACACCAGCTTCCGCATCTGCACCTGCACCCGCGCCAACTCCAGCACCCGCACCTGTACCGGCTCCCGCACCTGTACCAACGCCGCAGCCTGCGCCAGCTCCTGTACCTGCAGCTCCAGCACCAGCAGCAGTGGCACCTGCGCCAAAAGAAGTTGACCAGTCCGACGCTCTTCTCGTCAGACAGTGGAAAGAAGTTGGTAAGGTCTGCGCCTCCAAGAATGCTGCTCATGCAGCGTTGCTGGTTAGCTCAACGCTTGAGTCCGATGATGGCTCTGAGCTGGTAGTCACACTGCCTAAGGGTTCCTCGTTTGCCATGAGGATGCTCAGCGCGCCAGCAGTTTCCGAGTTTGTAAAAGAGTGCGTTGCCCAGGTCATGGGCCCACGCCGCATCAAATATGTTGAGTCGAGCCTTGCTGCAACGGCAATCTCGCGAGAAAAACGTGCAGCTCAGGTACCGGCTCCAGCTCCTGCACCCGCACCTGCAATTCCAGTGGCTCCTGCTGCGCCCGTCGCACCAGCTCCTGAGCCAGTTGCGCAGCCCGCTCCTGCCGCTGTTCCCGCTCAGGTACCTGCGCCTGCCCCAGCACCTGCAGCTCCCGTTGCACCAGCGTCAGAGGCGTCATATCCGATGCCTTGGGATGAGCCTGCGTCTGGCGGAGCTTCCGTTGAGACTCCTGATTACGATCAGGTACCTTACAGCGATGACGATGTAGCTGCGGTTTTTGACGATTCCGTTGAAGATGCCGCTCCAGCTTCAGTTGCACCTGCGGCTGCGCCTGCACCAGCGGCTGCGCCTGCGCCTGCACCCGCACCAGCGCCTGCATCCGCAGCGCCTGAACCCGAACCAGTTCCGGCTCCAAAGCCTGCTCCAGTACCAGCTTCACCAGAGGATATTGCTGCTCGTTCAGCGCTTCCACCAGAGCTCAACAGCGTGGCAGACATGCTTGAGAAGGTATTTGGACCAGCGGTTTCTTTGTCGGTAGAGAAGAAGCTGGATGCCGAAACTCCCGTAGACCCTGCAAACAACTAGAACTTCTCGCGATATGACGCTTTGGTGCATGGCTTCTCATGCGCCAGCGCAAAAAGCGCAACTTGTCTAAAATAGATACGACGATAGGAGAACATATGGCACGTGGTGGATTTAACATGGGCGGCATGAACCGCAATCAGATGATGGCTCAGGCTCGTAAAATGCAGGAACAGCTGCTGGAGGCTCAGCAGAAGGCTTCTCTTATGCAGGCAACTGCAAGTGCTGGTGGCGGAGCTGTTAAGGTAACTGCATCCGGTGACCTGCGCCTGACTAACATTACCATTGATCCTGAGGCAATTGATCCTGAGGACATTGAGATGCTCCAGGACATGATTCTGGCAGCCGTAAACGATGCCCTTGAGTCTGCGGAGTCTCAGGCATCTGCCCAGATGAGTGCAGTAACCGGCGGACTGAATATCCCAGGACTGTTCTAATCCATGGCGTTTGATACCACAAACGATGGTCGTGCGCTGCAGCGCTTACTTGACGAGCTAGGCCGCCTACCAGGCATTGGTCCAAAGTCGGCTCAGCGCATTGCCTACCATCTTCTAGAGGTTGATTCCGAGGAGGCTCGTCGTTTGGCGCAGGCTATCTTGGAGCTTAAGCAGCAGGTGCATTTTTGCCCTATCTGCTTCAACTACGCGACGCGTGACGAATGCGACATCTGCCTGGACTCTTCCAGGGATCGCAGTAAAATCTGCGTGGTCTCTGAGCCTAAGGATGTCTCGGCAATTGAGCGTACCGGTGCGTTTCACGGCCTCTACCACGTTCTGGGCGGCGTAATCTCGCCCATGGACAAGATTGGCCCCGAGCAGCTTCACGTGCGTGAGCTGCTGTCCCGCCTGGCCGACGGCACCGTAACCGAGGTTGTTCTGGCAACTAATCCGGACGTTGAGGGAGAAACAACCGCAACGTACCTCTCCAGAACTATTAATCCGCTTGGTGTGACGGTGACCCGACTGGCAAGCGGACTTCCTGTGGGCGGAGACCTTGAGTACGCAGATGAGGTAACATTGGGACGTGCAATTGAAGCACGTCGGGAGGTTTAAGCATGGCAAACCATATGAGAACAAGTTCATCTGGCGAGAAGACCCCTGAGGCTTCATCGGTTGATTTGAAGAATATTTCTACACTTCGTGCAGGTCAGGGTGCACAAATTCCTCAGAGCCCACGACAGGCCGACAACACGCCTGAACCTCCAAATAGAAAATCGGTCATCATTTTAGTGGTCGCGGCAATTGTTGCGCTCACTGCTTTGTTCTTTATTGTTCGCTGTGCTACAAGCACTAAGAGTGAATCTGCAAGCCAGCAGCCAAAGCAGACCCAGTCCGCCTACGCTGACGAGAAGCAGCAGGACGAGCAGTCGGTTGACGGCTCGGTTACCTTCCACGGCTTGAAGTATTCCCTGGAGAAGCAGAGCGACGGTAAAACCGCTGTTGTCCGCACTAGTGATTCAGGAACAAAGAGCGTTCTGTTTGAGGTAGAGGGAACTCCTACCAGTCTGATTCTTTTCAACGACACCATTTTGGTTCCGGAGAATCGCGAGTCTGGCTGGGATGTTGTTGCATGTGCCCTGGTAGACGGATCACTTCCAACACTTATTGCCGATAAGGACGGTAAGGCTGTTGGTGGAAACGGAACCATCACTGCAGCTACGCTTGATGGAACTACGCTTAAGGTGACTGATTCCACAGGTAACACCACCAGCGTTGCCCTTCAGTAGACCACCAGCGTTGCTCTTCAGTAGAATTGTGGTAAGGAAGTTGTGGATTTCTAGTGAGCGTTCACGCTTCTGAACTGCGGTTATTCTCGCCAGGCGGTTATTTTCAAGAAAATTTTCAAATTCGTTGAAAATAACGCTAGACAAGAATAAAAGTTCCCTGTATTATTTCAATTCGCAACAAGGCGTCCGGGGTATTAGCTCAGCTGGTTAGAGCGCCGGCCTGTCACGTCGGAGGTCGCGGGTTCGAGCCCCGCATATCCCGCCATTGCATGTTCAAGCCCTCTTCGGAGGGCTTTTTCATTAGTAAAAAAGTCCAGCATAAAAGATTTAAATTACATCTTTAATTTGTTGAAACCAAGTCAGAAAATAAAGCATTGTGTGCTATCTTTACATCAGAATGTATCTAAGTGCTTCTGCTGAAGAAACATTTAAATGCAGAGGTAAAGTGAGGTGGATTGTGCGGGATCAGAATACTTTGGATGCGCTGTCGCAACGCGATAGTGCAAATTCCATATCCGCAGAATCTGCTAACACAGAACACACTTCAGATTCGATCAAGAAAATTGCTGTTTTTGATTTTGACGGAACCGTCATTTCTGGACAGTCAGGACTCTTGTTCTCTGCGTATTTGCTCCGCCGTCACTTGTCTTCAATTTCTCGTACGTTGAAGCTTCTGTGGTGGGGAACCCGCTACAAGCTGCACCTTCCTCAAAGGCAGGAAGAGGCTCGCGAGCTGGTTGTTGGTGCACTTACGCAGTATAGCGTTGAGTTTGCAAATGCCGTCATGCACGATTTTCATCGTGAGGTAATTGAGGGGATGTATCGCCCTCAAGCGCTGGAAGAGGTGCGTCGTCGGCAGGCAGAGGGTTGCTGTGTGTTGTTGGTTTCAGCAACGTTTGAACCTATCGCGGAATTGGCTGCCCAGAAGCTGGGAGTGGACGCGTTTCTTGCCACAAAGATGCAGGTGGGAGCAGACGGGCACTACACCAGCAAGGTTGACGGCCCCGTGATTGAGGGCGCTCAGAAGTTGGTCTCGGCAACCGAGTGGTGCAACCAGCGGTTTGGCGAGGGCAACTGGGAGATTGCGTACGCGTACGGCGATCACTACTCGGACGCAACGCTTTTATCGGCAGCACAAACGCCGTGTGCTGTTTGCCCTGGTCCAACGCTTGCCAGACTTGCAAACAAGCGCGGCTGGAAAATTTTGAACTGGTAGCAACGATAGAGCAAGAAGCAACGACTGAACTAGCAACAACTGAACTAGCAACGACTGAACTGATAGTAACTGAACTTGCAACAACGATTAGCCTGGTCACAAGCCAGATAAGTGAGAAAAGCAGTCCCTCGAGCGGACGCAAGAGGGGTACTTGGAGAACCAATGGAAATTTCACGCAAAACTGATTATGCAATCCGCATGCTTTCTTCGCTGGTGAGAAGCCCAAAGAAGCTTCTTTCTGTTCGCGATGCCGCAGACGAAAACGATATTCCATACTCCTTTGCTCGCTCAATCCAGCACGACCTGGTCCTTGCCGGAGTAATTGTCAGCACGCGTGGCGCTCACGGTGGCATGATGCTGGCTATTGATCCTTCAGAGGTGAGCGTTCTTGACATTGTTGAGGCAGTTCAGGGTCCTGTTTTCATTTCTAGCTGCGAATGGGCTGGGCCAAATAACGAGCCGTGCCCTCGTCGCAATTCGTGCTATTTTGGTCCTCTTTGGTGCAGTGCCGAGAAAACCTTGCGTAATTTCTTTGCGTCCGTAACCTTGCATCAAGTTGTTGTAGAGGGCCTTATGCCAGAGATGGTGGGCGAGTTCCAGCTGGTCAAGAACGAGAATGCCCAGCGTAACGAGCAGATTATCCAGAATGCTACTGCCGCTATTGAGGCCGAGATTACTGCTGGCACGTTTGATAACCTGCTTGATGGCGAAGTTATTTCTGCTGAGAAAAAGCCTTACGAGTTCAATATTGATCGATAAGAAAATTTCACATACAAAGATGAACGAAGGTCTGGAAGTTTCGACCGACAAGCACGCTGGCGCATCCGGCGGAGCAGAACTCTCGCCTGAGCTACGTGCGTTTGTCGAGTTTGTGGCAAAGAAAGGCCGCGAGCTATATCGCGATTTGCCTTGGCGCCGCACGTACGACCCGTATGCCATTTGGATTTCTGAGGTCATGCTTCAGCAGACGCAGGTCAGCCGCGTGGATGGTCGCTGGCAGAGGTGGTTGGAGCGATTCCCAACGGTTGACGCGTTGGCTGCCGCAGCCCCTTCTGACGTGCTTGAGGAGTGGCAGGGTCTTGGCTACAACCGTCGAGCTTTGTCCGTGCACCGAGCTGCTCAGGCAATTTCTGAGGCGGGCGGCGTCTTTCCGCAAGATCCAAAGGAGCTGGTAAAGCTTCCAGGCATTGGTCCTGCTACTGCGGCTGGTATTCGTGCGTTTGCGTTTAACCTGCACGGTGTTTACCTGGAGACCAACGTACGCACAGTCTTCCTGCACGAACTATATCCCCAGGCAGAAGGCGTGCCAGACTCCGAGCTTGTTCCTCTGATAGAGCTTACGTGTCCTGCAAGCGTTGCGGATGCCGCGGGGGCCGACGAGACGGAGCTCACGCCACGTAGCTGGTACTACGCCCTTCTCGACTATGGCGCGTACCTAAAGAAAACCATTCCCAACCCTTCGCGAAGGTCCAAAAGCCACGTCAAGCAGTCGCGCTTTGAGGGATCTCATCGACAGAAGCGAGCCGAGCTCTTACGCGTTCTTCTCGCCCATAAAGACGAGGGTGGTGCGGAGTTTGAGACGCTTCACCAGGAACTCTGTCAGATTGAGGTCAGCGCCGGGCGAGAAACCCTTGATGAGCAGGTTACCCTTGGCTTACTTGAAGAACTTGCGAAGGAAGGCTTTTGTCAGAAAAATAATGAATATTGGTTGCCATAAATGGATATAATGCTAAATACTGACTGAGGGGTCAGTATATGAGCATAAGTGCTAATGATTATCATTTGCATTTGTTTGCCAAAGGTAACACAGCGCTACCCAGGCGCTTAACATGGCGCTACCCAGGCGCTTTGACGTGCGTTGACGTGCCACTCGTTAACGCGGGAGAGGAGAAAAAATGGCAGTAGATTTTGAGAATTCTCAGACAAAGAAGAACCTCGAGGCAGCTTTTGCTGGTGAGTCCCAGGCTACCAACAAGTACAGCTACTATGCTTCCCAGGCTGCAAAAGAGGGTTACCAGCAGATTTCTGACATCTTCACCGAGACTTCTGGCAACGAGCGCGTTCACGCTAAACTTTGGTTCAAGTACCTCCACGGCGGCAAGATTCCAGAGACTGCAGAGAACCTCAAGGACGCAGCAGCTGGCGAGAACTACGAGTGGACCACTATGTACGCTGACTTCGCTAAGGTAGCTGAGGAGGAGGGCTTCGCAGAGATCGCTGCTAAGTTCCGTCTTGTCGGCAACATCGAGAAGGCTCATGACGAGCGTTACCAGAAGCTTCTTGAGCGCGTTGAGTCCGGTGAGGTCTTTGAGCGCGAGGGTGTCAAGGTTTGGAAGTGCCTCAAGTGCGGTCACCTGCACGTCGGCGCATCTGCACCAAAGGTCTGCCCAGTCTGCGGTCATCCACAGGGCTACTTCGAGGAGCAGGCTCTCAACTACTAAGTTGTAGGTGCTCTGAGCTGCGAAGTCGCAGCCTGAAATTTTAGTGCGTTAAAAATGTGCCCGCCAGCAGGTCATCGGCTTGCTGGTGGGTATTTTGTGCGTGGATGTTGCGGCGAGACGGGTTTCTCGCCATTTGTTCAGTGCGCGCCCGGCACGCGCCTGATTTCTGCAAAGAATCTGTGAACTTTGCCTGAAAACATAAAAGAATCGGTGGATTCTGCCTGATTTCATCAAAGAATCTGTGTCCCAAACACAGATTCTTTGCACTTTTCAGGCAGAGTTTAAAGCGCGTCCGAGTTCGCCATTTCAAGGAGCCTGATTCTCTTGCCATGTCTGAATGATTTGCCGGAAAAGCGCACCATGTCTGAGCTATTTGCCGGTTTTTCTCGTCATGTCTGAGTAAATTTACTCAGACATCATGCACTTTTCAGGCTTATCGCGGTGCTTGAGTCTGGATTCGCAACTCAGAAGCATCTGGCGAGAAACCCGCGCGCTCGTAGCATGCGCACCTGGCGAGAAACCCGCGCGCTCGTAGCATGCGCGCCTCGCGGCACCCGTGCGCTCGCAGCTTACGCGCTCGCGCTTATCCCTTGAACCAGCGGTTGGGCTGCTCGTAGGAGGGACAGATGTCGCTCATGGGACAGCCGACGCACTTGGGGTTGCGAGCGGTGCAGGTTTCTCGCCCAAAGTGAATCCACTCCTCGTTGACGTTTTTCCAGAGCTCGTGGGGGAGAAGCGCGAGCAGGTCCTTCTCGGCGGCCAGCGGCGTGGAAGCCGAGCTCAGACGCATGCGCTTGGAGATCCTGTACACGTGCGTGTCCACCGCGATGCCGTCGACCACGTCAAACATCTTGTTGAGGACGATGTTTGCGGTCTTTCGACCAACGCCCGGGAGCGTGACCAGGTCTTCCATGGTGCCCGGAACTTCTCCACCGTATTCTGTCAGCAGAATCTGGGCAGTTTCCACGCAATGCTTGGCTTTTGCGCGCCAGAAGCCGATGGTCTGGATGACCTCTCCGACCTCGACAGCATTGGCGGCCGCCATGGAAGGCGCGTCTGGCCAGCGGCGGAACAGCTCGAGCGTGACCTTATTTACCGCGGCGTCAGTAGTCTGCGCCGAAAGCATAACGCTGATGAGCAGGGTAAACGCGTCGTGGTAATCCAGCGCGCTCTGGACGCTTGGATAGAGCTCGTGCATGCGTCGGCACAGCTCAACGCCGCGTTCTACCTTGACTTTCTTTGATTCTCTGGGCATAACCTCTCCTCAATTCCTTCTATGTGTACCCAGTATGTAGTTACGTTATCACGTGGGTCGAGAATAGCAAAATAGCTGCATAACGGCTACAATAACAGCCCAATTGAAAAGTTATCAAACCTGCGCTTGCGCACTTTGGCGTCGTCGGCTGCGTGCCGGACGTCGCGCGCGGGACGTCGCGGCAAGCGCACGGCGCGGCCGCACGACGCGCCGCGCGGAGCAAGGTTTGGTGTAACCCGCATGCGTTTGCATGTGGGTTTAGCGGCATGGCGGGAGACTGTGTGTTTATCAATAGAGTTGCAGCTCAACTACTGAGCGCGCCCGAGCTAGAGAAGCTGAAACGAGAGCTTTCGCGCGGATCAGACGCCACGCTGTCCCTCTCGCAAAGCGCTCGTCCGCTGATGCTGGCTGCGCTCTGGGCGCAGAATACTCGACCGTGCCTGCTGGTCGTTGCGGGAGAGGATGCCGCGGATCGCACGGCGCGCTCGCTCGCTGCATGGCTGGGCAACGACGCCGTGCTGCGCTATCCCAATCGCAAGGATCGCCCCTGGTCGGATACCACGCCGGACGACGCCCTCATTGGAGCCAGGTGTCGCGCCATCGCCAAGCTTTCCGCTGGCGAGAAGGTCATTGTAGTCGCAAGCGCCCACGCGCTGATGCGCAGAGTTCCCCCTGTTGGTTCGGGCTATTTTCTTCCAGCGACGTTCACCGTTGGCGACGACGTCCCCTTTGAGGATGTTGCTTCACTGCTCGTGGGCATGGGATACGCCGACACCGGCGAGGTAGATGCGCCAGGCACCTTCCACATTCACGGAGACACCGTTGATATCTTCCCAGCTCAGGCAACAAGTCCCGTGCGTATTGAGTTCTTCGGAGACGAGATTGACCGCATCAGGCGCATGGTGGCAGCTACCGGCCAGACTATCGGCGCCATTGATGAGGTTACCGTTGCCCCAGCTAGAGAGCTTGCGTTTACCAAAGAGACCATTCGCCGCGCGGAGGAAGCACTCTATACGCGAGCGCAAGAAAACTCTGCACTCGCCGCTGACCTGGAGCTTATTCAGCGCGGAGCCCAAGCCCCTGCACTTGAGCGTTATCTGCCCGTGCTGTACGGAGGTTCTGCCAGCCCGCTTGAGCATATTTCTTCAGAGACGCTGGTAGTTCTTGCGGAGCCACGCTCGCTATTTGATGACTGTCAGCGTGCCTTTGATGAAATTTCTGCATCCGCAACAGCATCAAAAGTGAAACTAGATGGCCTGTATACAGATCCCAAGGCCATGGACTTTGGCTCGCAGCAGCGCTTGTCCTTCTCGTCACTTTTGCGCACGGGAGCTGCGGTAACATCGGAGCTTTCTGTGGTGCAGCCGTCCATTGCGGGCTCGGACACAAAGCTTTTGGGTCGCGTGAGGCAGCTGGTGCAAGACCGCGATGCCGTGGTATTTGCAGTGCCAGATCGTGCGGCTCGCGAGCACCTCAAGCTGCTTTTCTCGGACGAGTCCATTCCGTTTGAGGAGTCGCTAGGAACGGCGCTTGAAAACGAACCAGACCAAAATGGTGCCTACGCGCCGCTCAAGCGTGGTCGCGTCACGTTTACCGACGCACCCGTTCCTGCAGGAATCATCATTCCAACAGCTAATCTAGCAGTGCTTTCTGTCTCGGACTTGACGGCCAGAAGTGCGCGCAACAAAAAGCGCTCCAAGCGCATTGACCCTACAACGGTCACGTTCCCGTTTAAGCCGGGCGATTACGTTGTCCACGCAACGCACGGCATTGCGCACTTTACGGCCATTGTGCGTCAAGAAGTCGCAGGTAGAGAGCGTGATTACTTCCTACTTGAGTACGCCAATGACGATAAACTCTATGTACCCCTGGAGCAAGTTGACCGCATCACGCGCTATGTGGGACCCGACGGCAACAATCCGCGTCTGACCAGGCTTAACACGGCAGATTGGTCGCGCGCTACTAACAAGGCAAGAAAGTCCGCCAAGAAACTGGCGTTTGACCTGGTGGACCTCTACACACGTCGCGCTTCGGTGCCGGGCTATGCGTTCTCGCTGGACACTCCCGCTCAGGAGGAGATGGAGTCCAGCTTCCCGTATCAGCTGACGCCGGACCAAGAAAGCGCTGTTGCAGACATTAAGCTGGACATGGAAGCGCGCAAGCCAATGGACCGCTTGCTTTGCGGTGATGTGGGCTTTGGCAAGACTGAAGTGGCGCTTAGAGCTGCGTTTAAGGCGTGCCAGGATGCTCGTCAGGTCATGATCTTGTGCCCAACTACCATCTTGGCTCAGCAGCACTACGAGACGTTTTTCTCGCGATTTGCTCCGTTTGATTTGAAGGTAAGCGTGCTTTCGCGTTTTGTCACGCCTGCTCAGCAGAAAAAAGCGCTTGAGGGATTTGCGGACGGAACCGTAGACGTGCTGGTAGGAACGCATAGGTTGCTCTCTGCGGACGTGAATCCGCACGACTTGGGCCTGGTTATCATTGACGAGGAGCAGCGCTTTGGCGTCCAGCATAAAGAGCAGCTCAAAAACATGCGCGAGCAGGTAGACGTGCTGACGCTCTCGGCAACGCCAATTCCGCGCACCATGCAGATGGCCATGAGCGGCGTTCGTGACATGAGCCTGATTTTGACGCCGCCACCTGGCAGAAAACCTGTTCAGGTGATGGTGGGCGAGTACAATCCGGACCTTGTTTCCGCAGCTATTAGAAGTGAGCTGGAGCGAGAAGGTCAGGTGTACTACGTGTCCAACCGCGTGACCACTATCGATGAGGCGGTGGCTCGTGTGGAGGAGGCGGCTCCTGAGGCTCGTGTGGGTGTGGCTCACGGCCAGATGAGCGCTCGCGAGGTAGAAAACGTCATGCTCGCCTTCCAAGAGCACGAGATTGACGTGTTGGTGGCTACCACCATCATTGAGTCCGGCATTGACAACTCGCACACTAACACGTTGATTATCGAGGACTCGCAACGTCTGGGACTGGCTCAGTTGTACCAGCTCAAGGGCCGTGTTGGTCGCGGTAGGCAACAGGCGTACGCGTACTTTATGTTCCCAGCTGAGCTACCGCTGACGGAAGAGGCTACCGAGCGTCTAACGGCAATCAACGAGTTCCAGGATTTGGGCAGCGGCATGCGCATTGCCATGCGTGACCTAGAGATTAGAGGCGCCGGCTCTCTTATGGGCGCTGAGCAGCACGGAAACCTTTCCAGCGTTGGTTTTGACCTCTTTACTCAGATGCTGGGCGAGGCAGTTGCTGAGGCTCGCGGTGAGTCCGCAGAGCTTGAGCAGGCCGAGGTAACCATCAATCTACCTGCAGATTTCTATCTTGATGAGGACTATCTGCCAGAGGTTGACCGACGCGTTTTGGTGTACCGTCGCCTTGCCGCAGCTACAGAGCTTTCCGACGTAGACGCCCTTCAGCAAGATACCGAGAATAGCTTTGGCGCCCTGCCTCTTGCGGGTAAGAACTTGTTTGATCGCGCTCGCGTGCGTATCCGTGCGCAGCGTTTGGGCGCAACGTCAGTGAGCCTAACAAATGGACGCCTGGTATATCTGGGTGTAGAAATTCCTCGCGAACAAGCGCTCAAGTTGAAAGGTCGCGGTGCTATTGTGTATCCAAAGACGCATAAACTGGCGTATCCGTTCCATCGAAATGAAGAGCAGCTGATGCCCGCCGCCCTGGGAGTTCTTGAAGAGCTTGGTGGCGACGACGAGGTTGAGGAGTAAATATGAGCCAAACAGTAGGTCAGACGTCACAGAACGCCGCGAGCACCGCACAGGATGCCGTGAACGCCGCGCAGAACGTCGTAGGTGGCGCACGGGACGCCATGAGCGCCGCGCAGGATGCCGCGAGCGCCGCAGGGACCGCCGCTGTTGACACGATCTTTGCCGCACCACACCTCAGGTGGGGTGTTATTGGCTGCGGCGTTATTGCAAATCAGATGGCAGAGGCGCTGGCCTCGGTTGGTAGAACCATTGACGGCGTAGCCAACAGAACACAGGAGAAGGCCGTTGCGTTTGCGCAAAAGCACCACGTCAAGCGCGTGTATGACAGTATCGATGATCTTCTCGCCAGCGACGAGATTGACGCGGTGTATCTGACCACGCCTCACAATACGCACATCATCTACCTGCGCAAAGCGCTTCAAGCGGGTAAGCATGTGCTGTGCGAGAAGTCCATTACGCTCAACTCGGCTGAGCTGCTTGAGGCCGAAGAACTTGCACGTCAAAACGGCGTTCAGCTCATGGACGCCTGCACTATTTTGCACATGCCGCTCTACAAAGAGCTGGTCAGCCGCGTGGAGGCGGGCGAGTTTGGTCCAGTCAACCTGATTCAGGAGAATTTTGGCAGCTACAAAGAGTTTGACATGGAGAATCGCTTCTTCAATCCCAAGCTTGCAGGCGGCGCTCTTTTGGACATCGGCGTCTATTCGCTGACGCTGGCGCGCCTTTTCTTGAAGAGCCAGCCTCATGACGTGCTCTCCATGATGAATCCGGCCCCTACCGGCGTTGATCAGACGGACGGCATTTTGCTCAGAAACGCCGAGGGCCAGATGGTTGTTCTGGCGCTGACGCTTCATTCCAAGCAGCCAAAACGCGCCATGATTTCTGCTGATAAAGCCTTCATTGAAATTATGGAGTACCCTCGCGCAGACGTTGCTACTATCACGTGGACTGATGACGGCAAGCAGGAGAAAGTCCAGGTAGGTCGCACGGCTGATGCGCTTGCATACGTGCTGGCAGATCTAGAGGCCGCTGTTTCAGGAGACGCTTCTGCTCAGGAGCAGCTTGAGGTTTCCAAAGACGTTATGGAGCTCATGACCGGCCTGCGTAACGACTGGAATTTCCTGTACCCCGAGGAGCAATAAATTACATGACATCTGACGAGAAGATCGCCCAGCTAGCAGCTGCAGTTGATGAAGAAACTAAGGCTCGCCCCGGCGCACCACAGACGCATCCGGAGTTTGATCGACTGGTGAGAACCATTTGGCGTCTTCGCCAGGAGGACGGCTGCCCTTGGGATAAGGAGCAGACGCATCAATCCATCTCAAAGAACATGATTGAAGAGGCTTACGAGGCGGTTGAAGCGATTGCTGAGGGCTCTCCAGAACACCTTGAGGAAGAGCTTGGCGATGTGCTTGAGCAGGTGCTTCTTCACTCTCAGATTGAGGTGGACGGCGGCGTAGCGGGTGGCGAGGCGCGTGATAGCGCGGCAAGTGCTGGCGATATTAAGGGTTGTGCAGCGGGCTTCAACATCGACGACGTGTGCCGAGCGCTCAACCAGAAGTTGGTACGCAGGCACCCGCACGTATTTGGGCCAGAAGCTGGCTCTACGTCGTCGGCCGCGGCCGTCTTGGACGTGTGGGAGAGCGTCAAAGCTGAGGAGCGCGCCAGCGCAGAAGATACCGTGCACACAGAGGGTCTTCTCGACTCGGTTCCACAGTCTCTACCTGCGCTAATGCAGGCCCAGAAGATCTCAAAGCGCGCCGCAAAGATGGGCTTTGAGTGGTCATCCGTTGCTGACGTGTGGGACAAGGTTGCCGAGGAGCGTGCGGAGTTTGATGCTGAAGCGTCAGGTACCCAGCAGAAAACGGACGAGTTCGGCGACATTTTGTTTGCGCTGATAAACGTTGCTCGCTGGGAAGGCGTTGATGCGGAAGAAGCGCTGATGAGCGCCTGCAGAAAGTTTCGCGCTCGCTGGTCATACATGGAGAAAGCTGCTGCTGAGAGAGGCTTTTCTCTTGACGAGAAACCCGAACTTCAAGAAGATTTGTGGCAAGAAGCAAAACGTCATCTGGATGCGTAAATGATCTGCGCAAATCTCAACGAGGACGTGCATCTTACCGCAAAGCTTGCGACTTGCCGTTGGAGCAACGACTTCTATTCGGTGAAACGATGAAATTCCAAACTGAGACAGGGCTATCGGCGCTGCCTCTGCCATAATAAAGATGTTGCAATTTGTTGCGACGCATCACCAAACAAACCAGAAATGAGATCCGTGATGAGTCAAGACACCACTAAAAAGAGTGGCACAAAAAGAAAAACAACGCCCACCAAGCGTTCCGTTGAACCTCTTAAAGAGGCTACCGCGGAGCATGCCGCTGGTGCTCTCAAGATATTTCCAACTAAAAAAGCCGAGAAACCCCAGGTAACTGAGAAATCTCAACCTAATCAGAAGTCGGCTGTGCCAAAGAAAGCTGTGGCGGCTCCAAAAGATACAGCGTCGTCAGAGGGTGCGGTGCCATCAAAACAAGCATCTTCCCAGAAGAGTTCCAAGGACATCAAGTCTAAAAGAACCGTTCAAGTTAAGAGGATTGATAGGACTCAGAGGTCTGAAAGAGGTCAAAAGTCCGAGCGCGGACAGAAGACTGAAAGAACCAATAAACCGCAGTTCAGCGTAGCTTCTCTAGTAGAGCTTAAGGACAATGCACTTGACTTCGCGCGCAATCATACCAAGCTCGTCGTTTTTCTCGGCGTTGTAATCTTCCTGCTTGTGGGCTTGTATCCACCAATTCGTGGCTACTACCACGCTGTCCGCGAGCATGACGAGTTGCTGCTGAATCAGCAGAAGCTCGAGGAAGATCAAAAACGTCTTGAGTCCGAGGTTCAGGGACTGCAGACAAAAGAAGGCATCATAGACGAGGCCCATAAGCAGGGCTTGGTTTCTGGCGGCGAGGAATCTGCGCGGGTAGAGGGCCTTGATAAAAAGAAGGACGAGAATACCGTTCAGCATCCTGACTATCCGTGGTACATCAAGGTGGGAGACTTTATTTTTGGTTTCTCAGCGGGTAATTCTGGCAATACCGATGCTCCTAAGAGCGCAAACTCCGACGATCCTACGTCTGCACCTGCTCCAGGAGAGTCTCACGATCAGAAAAACTCTGGGGAGAGCGGCTCTTCTGAGGGATCCGGCGCCGATAACTCAAAGTCCGATAGTGGGAATTCACACTAATGCTTCTAGCTGCAATTGATATTGGAACCGTGACCGCTCGACTTGCGCTTGCGCAGGTAGAGGATGGTCGCGTCATTCGCATGGCCAAATACACCGAGATTGTCAATTTGGGCGAGGGCGTTGATAAAACAAAGCGCCTACTACCTGAGGCAATTCATCGTTGTGTTGGCTGCGTCTCTTCCTACGTTGATCACGCGAGAAAAGAGGGTGCTGAGGCGGTTGTTTGCACGCTCACAAGTGCCGCTCGCGATGCAGAAAATGCTCCTGACCTGGGAATGGGTCTAGCATCGCTGGGGCTTGAGCCTATGATTATTCCAGGTGAGATTGAAGGCGCGCTCACATTTCTGGGTGTCTCTCACGATTTTGAGAATCATCGCATTCTTGTTGCCGACAGCGGTGGCGGCTCAACTGAGCTGGTCGTTGGCACGCTGGCAGGTCAGCCTGCGGCCCAAGGCGCAGGTCAGCAGCTTGGAGGCCAGCAGCTTGACATTAACTTTGTCGAGTCTGTTGACCTGGGTTGCAGACGCCTGACTGAGCGCTTTAACTTGGCGTCTGACCATCCATCAACTGAGGATATCGACGGAGCTCACCAAATGGCTGCTCAGATGATGTCTGAAGCTATCGGACGAGCTCAACAGCAATGCGCAGCGCCAGAGCTTTTAGTTGGCGTAGGCGGAACTGCAACCAGCCTCATCGCCATCAGAGACCACCTTGATCCTTACGATCCATCAAAGGTGCACCTTAATCACATTTCGCTTGACGAGGTGTTGCAGATAGAAGTTCTTCTCGCCAGCAAAACGCTAAAGGAGCGAGAAGACATAACGGGACTTCAGGCAAAACGCGCGCCCGTTATGCTTGCGGGCACTATTTTGCTTGCAGAATTAATGAAGAACTCGGGCTTTAAACACCTGGTAGTAAGTGAAAGCGACCTGCTCTTTGGCCTGGTGATAACCGCAGCTGCCGTTCACCAGGGAAAACAGTCGCCTGTGATTTGGCAGCCAATTTTGCGCCCGCTGAATTAAAAGTAGTGGCATAATAGCTAGACATATCCGGGGGCGTGGCGGAATTGGCAGACGCAGGGGACTTAAAATCCCTCGACTTCGGTCTTGCGGGTTCGAGTCCCGCCGCCCCTACCACTTTTGTTGCATAATAAATAGCATTTTAGCTGTGTATTTTCGGAAAACATTTAAGTATTAGGCGTTTTTGAGCGTGAAGAGTGTATAGCTCTTGACCTTGTAAAACTTAACTCGATAGTCAGCTTATGGGACAAAAAATGGGACAAAATTTAGTTCAACTATTTATTCTTTATCGACGCTGGTAAATTGTTTGTGAGTGTTGGCAGCCAAAAGAAAACCCCGCTTAAGGCGGGGTTAGGAGTTACTAATTGATTCTTACCTTATGTAATTAAAGGCAGCCATTTTCGGGATAACGTCTGAATTCGACATCTTTGAATTCAGCCTTCAGTTCTTCTGGAGCTGAGTCTTTGACGCCATTATCGTCAAAATAGTGATCCCTAACATACTCTGGACCATATTTATCAAATAATGACTTAAGAAATGGTCTATCAGGCAAGTGAATCATTATCAAATCTCCAGATAAATTGGTATTTAGGATTTTTCATTATCAGTTCTTATTGAAGTTGGGGCAAAAGATATACTTTTATTTTTCTAGCAATGGAGTAAGTTCTTGCTCAGCCTTTTTAGTGGGACCATCCCAAGTGAAATACTCAGGATAAATTTTGAAATATTTCCTCTTACGTATAAGAGCAATCTGCTCATCATTTGGGAGTCCCATTAGAATTGCTAAATCATGTAATTTTGTGAACTTGTCCCCATACTTTTTTAACAATCTAACATGCTCACGAGCATAAGAGTTGCTACCCCTCATTAAAGAATCTAAAGAGATATCAAGCGAGTCGCAGAGCATATCGAAGTCAATTACCATGAGAGAGTCTCTTTTTCTGCGGTAATAGTGATTTGTTATCGATTCAAGTAAGTGTCCTCACCTAAGTAATTATATTCTGCAATAGAGATCAGCAAAAGTTATTTCCATACCTATTCTGTTCTCTTTCAGAAACTTGTATACTACTTGTCTTGTACCTAACGTATGTATGACTAATTTCTAACTCACTTCGGAGGACCTATGTCATTTGAGACAGGTGTTTTTCCGGTTTTAGTTTCTGAAGATGTAGCCGCAGAGTCATTATCTCCGCAGGTCAGAGGAGGACTCAATACGTCGTCCGCTACACCTCTTCATATTCAGTTGTCAGATTTGATGCGCGTCAAAATTCTGTCAGAAGACTGGAAGGCGGGAACGTACATTCCGTCTGAGGCCGAATTTATGGCGCAGTACGGCGTGAGCAGGGGAACCATCAGAAAAGCCATTCAATCCCTGGTCAAAGAGGGTTTGCTGCTTACTCAAAAGGGTCGAGCAACACAGGTTATCTCTAACACCGTTCGTCATGCGGCGGGAAATACTGTGCTTTCATTTGCAGCCGCGCTTAGAGATGGTGGCTTTGAGTATCGAACCGAAGTCCTATTTAAGCAGGTAGTTCCTGCAGATCAAGCCGTTGCCGAGCACTTAGAGATTCCCATCGGTTCTGACGTACTCTTTTTGCGTCGTGTTAGGAGTGTCTCGGATAGACCAGTAGTGTGCCAGGAATCATGGTCTAACCTGCTTGTTTGTCCGCAGCTTGAGGAGGCAGACTTTGAGAATGAGTCGCTCTTCGACGCGGTTGAAAGAACTTCTCAAAAAGAGATTACGCGCTCTCGCATGCGCTATCAGTCGCAAATTGCAGGTAAAGACCATGCCGACTACCTGCAGTGTTCCCCAAACGAGGCTTTGCTTGTACTTGAGCAGGTAATTGAGCTGTCCGACGGTAATTGCATTGAGTGGAGCCAGACTTGGCTTGCCCCGCATCAGAGTGTTGTTGGCGTATCTGAGCAGGTAGATGGGTCTATTGGACCTCTGGACATCTCTTCTGTTCGTCAGTCAGAGCACGTGGGTGCATCGCTGACTTCTGCAGAAATAGACTCTGATCAGCGCAAACAGCTTGAACTTGATTTGCGCCACGAGGCGCTGGCAGTGCGTCGAGGCATTATTGAGTTAGCACATCGCTACAGCTCAACGCCCTTCCACATTGGCGGCGCGTGTTCTGTGGCAGATATAGTCTCTGTGCTTTTAAGTAAGGTAATGCAGGTAGGCCACAGGGATTGCGAGTGGGAACTCAGAGACCGTTTGATTCTCTCTAAGGCTCACACATCGCTGGCTCTGTTCCCAGCTCTTCTACGTGCAGAAATGATCTCTCAAGAGGATATTGACCGAGGAGTCTTTGGACCTGATGCCGTCCTCTTTAAGCATCCACTGAGAGATCCTCAGCGCGGCTTTGAAATCTCTGGCGGCAGCCTTGGCATGGGTTTGGGCTACGCCGCTGGCCTGGGGTTAAGCCTTCACAGAAAAGATCTTCCTTCTCGCGTTTTTTGTATTGTGGGCGACGGCGAGTGCGACGAGGGCTCCATTTGGGAGAGCGCCGCGTTTATCGGTCACAACCAGCTCTCCAACGTGACGGTCATTGTTGACCAGAACCGCATGCAGCTGGACGGCCCTTGCGCGTCCATTTTGGACACCGGGTCAATTGCAAGAAAGTTTGATGCGTTTGGTTTTGAGTCCGTCGAGGTAGATGGCCATGATGTGCTTGCACTGTACGACGCATTGAAGCAGCAAACTTCCAGGCCTCGTGCGATTATCGCGCACACCATCAAGGGCAAGGGACTTTCATTTGCCGAGAATAACGTCTCGTTCCACGACGCATGTGTGACGGACGACCTCTATGAACAGGCATTGTCTGATCTGAAAGTTGCGGAGGAGGCATGCTCATGTTAGATACATCTTTGCAGCCAGCGCAAATTTCTGCTGAAGAGTCGCAGTTGCTTGCGGGTATGAACACAAAAGAAGTGTTCGGTTGGGTTATGGGTAAGCTTGCCGAGGACGATGAACTGCTAACCGTTGCTGTTGCCGATTATGGCCGTCGTTTGAATTTGGATCGCTTCCGAGAGCTTAGACCAGACGGCTACATTCAGTGCGGAATTGCGGAGCAAAACCTCATTGAGGTGGCATCTGCCTGCGCAAATGAGGGGTTCCATGTTTTTGCGCCGTGCTATGCCACGTTTGTGACCTCTCGAACGCTGGATCAGATTCGCGTCAACCTTGGCATGATGAAGTCGCCCGTGGTGCTTGTGGGAGTTGCCGCTGGCTGCGAATCCGCAGCTACAGGACCTTCTCACATGGCGGTGGAGGACATTGCGGTAACCAGGACCATTCCGGGACTTTCCGTGTTCAATCCGATTGATAACGCCCAGCTTGCCGCAACGCTCATGGAGCTTGCAAAGCATCCACGACCGGCTTACGTGCGTATGACCTCGTGCGATGGCGTCAATCTGCATCCAGATGGTTACGTTTTTGATGCCTCTGGTGTCGAGAAACTCTTTGAGTCGTCACGTGCGGCGGGTGTGGCAAGCGCTGCAGTCGCAGACGGCATAGCGACGCCCGTAGTAGCAGCTACCTCTCACCCGAAACACGTGACCGTTCTTGCAACAGGTGCAATAACCAGTCGAGTTGTTGAGGCAGCACAGAGAGTTGCAGGGCAGGTGGCTGCTACATCAGAGCAGGCAGCTGCTGTAAAAGCGAGTCTCGAGGTCTACGGCGTATCGAGTATCAAGCCGCTTGACGCTTCTTTGACGGAAATTTGTCAGCATTCTGACGTAATTATTACCGTCGAGGAGCACAGCGTTTTGGGTGGGTTTGGCAGCGCAGTTGTCGAGCAAGTCAGCGCTTCAGGTGCATGTCCGCAGGTAATTCGTGTAGGTATGCCCGATAAATACCTTGAGGCAGACGTTCACCACAACATTCTTGCGCGTGCTGGACTGTCGGTTGAGGGTCTACAAGAGGTTCTTCTCGCCAACTGTTAAATAAAGATCCAAGAAAGTAGGACCTAAAAGGCTTAAAAACAAAAACCCAAGGGAGCGTTTGCTGCCTTGGGATTTGCGTTCTATGGTGCCCCCAACGGGAATCGAACCCGTATTGCCGCCTTGAAAGGGCGATGTCCTAACCGTTAGACGATGGGGACGCGAAGAAAAAGTATAGCAAAGATGCTGCAGATTTCTAGGGCTAAACGAAGCGATTTTGGGCTTTCATCTATTCTTCGTTTTCCCACCAGTCTAGTCCGGCCTTAAACGCGTAGTCGCGAGCGCTCTGAGTTACGCCGGGCACCGACTCAGCCCATGAAATAAATTCCGGCACGTCGGCGATAATCGCCTCAGCCTCGTGAACTGCGATAACATTTTCGGCAAACGTGTCAGGCGTAAAGTTGATTCTGCACGGAATGTAGAGATCAACAAAAGATGGCCTGAGCAGCGCATATGCCGCTCCCTCGCCAAGGTTGACAAAGCCTTTCAGCGCGCGCTTTGCCGCGGGCATGCGATTCAACTTGAAGAACAGCAGCGTAAACGCCAGACGCATCCAGGCATTTGACTGATATCCACAGCTCTCGTCCAGCTTGTGGAGCCCCTCCTCGTCCTCCAGTCGAGCAAGAACATATGCCAAGGTAAAACGCGCACCCAGCAAATCTGTTGGCGAGAAGAACAAGAGATCTTCACAGGCTTTTTTGGAGAGCTTGAAGCAAGCGCAATCGGTTGCAACCTGGGCAACCTGTGCGTAGAGGCGCAAAAGTGGTCGAGCTTCAGCGCAGGTCCAAGCGTCGCCGTGAGTTTGCTTTGCTTGCTCTAGTTTTGGTCTAAAGATAGAGTCAAATTCTTTTTGCAGGTCAAGTAGGTCGTTGAGGATTGCTGCAGGATGATTGTTGGAGATCTGTGCAAGAATTCGCTGTGCTTCAAGATTAATGCTTGTGTTAGCAAGAGCTGGGTTTTCAATGATATTTGTCATTTGATTATGCAAGAAGTTAAGCAGATCCATCCGACTTGCAAAGAAGTCAGCATCGGAATCAATTTCTTTAGTAATTCCATCCTGATACTTGCCAATGACATTGACGTATTGAGCAAAAGCCTTTTCTTCTTCATCGGCAATGAAGTCTTCAGGCGAAGCTTCTACCGCAAGTTTCAACTCATAGAGAGCTGCCTCAGATACGATGTTCTTTTCTTGCGCATGCTTGGTTACTAGGCGGTCTACCTGTTCACTGACCATATCGTTAGCGGAATGCTTAATCACTTTGCATCACCGCCCGAGTATGGATTATTTGGCCCATCAATATGCGGTCCGCTTGGTCGCGGGCCAGCGGGACCTCCGGGGAAGTCGGGGTCGACCGGGCCGCCAGGGAAGCCGGGGCCAGCTGGGCCGTCGGGCACGCTGCCGCCGGATTCACCGGGGAACGAATCTGCCGAAGCAAACAAGGCGTTTGTCTGCATCTGCAGCTCTTTTTCTGCAAGTTCAACGGTCTTAGGGTCTCTCGCCCTCACTTGATCTGCAAGCCAACGACCAAGAACACCACGTCCTATCAGGTCATTTCCTTCTTGCAGCAACACAGTTGCTTCTGCAATGGCAATGATGAGCTCATCCTCAGAGTAGGGAAGCACATTGAGACGAGAGAATTCTCCCTCGGGCAAATCTTTCTGCACAAAACAGCAAAGCGTTGCCTCAGGATAGCGCTCAATCAGCAGGTCAAGGTAGTGTTCCGCTTCAACCAACTCACGCTTCTTGAAATGAATAGCCAAGCGAGCCAGCAAAATCCACGGGTCATCTGCCCCACGAGGAGGATCTAGCTTGCGGTACTGGTCCATGAGGTTGTCGAGGGCGTCTTCGTCCTCAAGTTTTGCGTACGCGAGTGCAAGCGTAAAACGAGCATCGGCTGTGTCGGCAGCGTCAAGCTCCAGGAGTTTCTCGCCATATGCAATGGCGTCTTTGTTGCGGCCGCAGATAAGCGCACGAGAAGAAAGCGTTGCCAACCAGCGCTTATAGGGGTTGATGGCCAGCCTCTGGGCAAGTTCTGCCTGCTCAGCGGGAAGACCCTGCGAGGACTCTTGCGCCTTCTGGTAGCATGCGGCTTCTACCTGGGGGAGTTTCTCCACAAGGAATTGGTAGTAGGCGTCAAAAAGCCTGCTATTTGAGGCGTGGAGCATGCGCTGGGCGTCAAAACAGTTGGGGTCCAGCTTAATTGCCTGGTTGAGGAGGCGTTTTCCCTGGTCGATAAGGGTCTGCGCCTGAGATTCCTCGACAAACGGCAGGCGATAATCAACGATCTCGGCTGCCTGAGCAACCAGGTTGAACGCGCGGTCTTCGTCGGTTTGGGGGAGAGAATCGCGGTCGTTGGAGAATCGCCAGTTGAAGTCCTTCATCAGCGTAGCAATGCTGTCCTCGTCGCTGACTTGCGTGCGAGCGAAGCGGAGGATAAGCCGCTGGTAGTCTTCTTTTACTGGGTCAAACGCCACGTGATTCCTTTCTCTCTTACGTAATGATATCGCAGGTTATTTGGGTGTGCGGGGCAAGTCCGCGAGCGTCGTAAGAAGATTGTGAACGGCAGACGGAAACGTTTGGAGTGAACGGGTTTCTCGCCAGAGGGGTGCATAAATTCTGAACGATATTGCATAAAATGGCACATTTATTTTGGTACAGGTGTCCAAAATGAGCTAATATAGAAATGTTGAGAAGAAGTAATTGCGAAGAATGGCTTCGCTAGCCGCTTAGGGAAGCGGCACATAGTTAAGGAGAGGTTTTATGGGACGTTTTACAAATCCACGCGATCTGTATTTTGGCGAGGGTGCTCGTCACGAGGTTAAGAACCTCAAGGGTAAGAGGGCAGTCATCGTTTCCGGCGGTAGCTCCATGCGCCGCGGCGGCTTCCTTGATGACATCGAGAATGACCTTAAGTCCGCAGGTTTTGAGGTTGCTCACATTGAGGGTGTCGAGTCCGACCCTTCCGTTGAGACCGTTATGAGCGGCGCTGCTAAGATGAGCGAGTTCCAGCCAGATTGGATCATTGCTATCGGCGGCGGCTCCCCAATCGACGCAGCTAAGGCTATGTGGATCAAGTACGAGTATCCAGAGACTACTTTTGAGGACATGTGCAAGGTCTTTGGTCTGCCTGAGCTCCGCACCAAGGCTCACTTCTGCGCAATTTCTTCTACTTCCGGTACCGCAACTGAGGTAACCGCATTCTCCATCATTACCGATTACCAGAAGGGTGTTAAGTACCCAATCGCTGACTTCCAGATTACCCCTGACGTCGCAATTGTTGACCCTGAGCTCACTTACGGCATGCCTGTTAAGCTTGTTGCTCACACTGGTATGGACGCACTGACCCACGCTATCGAGGCATACGTTTCTACCGTTGCTTCCATGTACACCGACGGCGACGCTCTCCACGCAATCCGCGAGATTGTCGAGTGGCTGCCAAAGTCCTACAAAGGTGACAAAGAGGCACGTCAGCACATGCATGATGCACAGTGCATCGCTGGTATTGCATTCTCCTCTGGCCTTCTGGGCATCGTTCACTCCATGGCTCACAAGACCGGCGCTGCATTCTCCGGTGGTCACATCATCCACGGTTGCGCAAACGCTATGTACCTGGGCAAAGTCATCCAGTTCAACGCTCGCGACGAGCGCGCAAAGGCTCGCTATGCATTCATTGCTAAGGAGATCCTGCACCTCGAGGGCAACACCGAGGATGAGCTGGTAGAGGCACTTGTCCAGAAGATTCGCGATATCAACGACGCTCTTGACATCCCACAGGGCATCAAGAACTACGGCGAGGGCGGAACCAAGTCCGAGACCTCCATCATCGACGAGAAGGAGTTCTTCGAGAAGGCTCCAGAGGTTGCTCGCCTTGCTATCGAGGACGCTTGCACCCTCTCCAACCCACGCAAGCCTACCCAGGAGGAGATGGAGCAGCTGCTTAAGTGCGTCTACTTCGACCTTCCTGTCGAGTTCTAAGATCTAGCTTAGAGACTTAGCTTCGCTAAAAGCCTGGTAGCGTTCCGCTACCAGGCTTTTTTACGTAGGTCGACAGCGGGCGTGCAGGTCGACGGCAGGCTTGCAGGTGGGCAAGTGCAGGCGGGCACATCGACGGGCTGGTAACGTGCGTGGATACATGTGCGGGCAGTCACGGCGACGTGCAGGTAACGTGCGCAAAAAGTGCATCGGGATCAAAGAACACCACAATTCACATCAAAGTGGTAAAAAATCCGTTTAGTTGGGGTTTTCATTTTTCTGCATACAGTGTTTGCCCAGATAAAAGTTTTTGACGCGGTAAAAAATCGTCTTAGTTGGGGTTAAATCGGCCAATTTTAAATTTTCATCCCCAACTAAACGGGTTTTTTACCTTTTTCGGCACATAATTTTGAGATCAAAAATTTCGTATTCATAGAAATGAATTTAATAGTGTAATTATGCAGAATTTTGAAAGTCGACCAGTGAAATTGCACGGCAAGCCTCCGGGAGGATGCTAGAACAACAAATCTTGCACAGATTTCCTGTGTGATTTCAAATCGGTCAGATTACTTGCGCCATTTCCGGGTATGGAATTCATACTTTTTTCGCGAAGGAGTGCTATGGATTACTGTCTTTCGTACTTTTCAGCGTTTAATTTATTGATGAGTTCCTCTAGGCCATTTGATTCGCTGCCGGCATCAAATGCTATGGTCAGAGCGCCACTTGTTCCTGAATCAGCTCCGGGAGTATCGACTGAACGAGAGCTTGCCGCCTACTATGGACACCTTCCAGAAATACAAGGCATGCGTCTTCACCAGGAGCCTAAAGGCAAGGTTGACCTGCTTATTAATGATGTGAATTCCACATTTGCAAAACAGCACGCTACGCTTCACATCTGTAATTCAAAGGTTTCGCCATCGTCGCTCCTGCCCATAGGTGCTGACTTAAAGGGATTTGTTACCTCTCCGGAATTTACTTATTTGCAGATTGCTTCAAAGCTTGATTTCATTGGAACAATTCTTGCAGGTAGTGCCTTGTGTTCCGATTATTTTTTGAACCAGGATGGCCATGGTGGAGTTTCGCAACGCCAAAATGGCCCTCTAACAAATCGCGCTGCGATTGCAAAGTTTCTATCCACGCAGGGGAGAAAGCGTGGCATCATCCCAGCTAAACGAGCGCTTCAGCACATCGTAGAGAAAGCACGGTCGCCCCGAGAAACTTCACTCGCGCTGCTCTTGTGCCTCCCGTATAACCTTGGAGGCTTTAACCTAGGAACTGTCGAGCTCAATAGGCCAATTGAGCTGGAAAATCGATATGGCGAGAAAATCACTCGAATTCCTGACTTAACCATTCAGCTCAAGGACAAAAGAAAGAAGCAAGCGACGGTGCTGCTAGATTATGATCCAGCGGTAACGCACGCTGGCGGCCAAAGAGTCATGCGAGATTTGGATCGAGAAAACGAGCTGGTAACGGGCGTGCAATGTCCACATTTTTCGGTTTCTGGAGAGATGTTAAAAAGTTTCTCAAGTGTTCAAGGTTTGGTTCGTCAGATTCGAGAGTCTACAGGAATAGTCGCACGTGACACAACTATTTCTGATCTTGAAGATCGTCAACAAGCACTGTGGATGCGACTATTCAAAGCCAGGTAACTCGGCAGGTAGTTATACCAGACAGCTAAGCCAGTCTGTTCAGCTGGATAGCAAAACCAGGTAGCCGCGTCCTTTATGGTGTGCTTGCCGTACAATAGAGAGGCACAAATCACTCATAACGCACAGCCAGAAGGAGAAAATCGTGGAAGTCAACGGCCTTATCGACCATACAAATTTGAAGCAAAACGCAACCGCTGAGGACATCAAGAAGCTTTGCGCCGAGGCAAAGCAGTACAAGTTTGCAACTGTCGCAATCAATTCTTGCTGGGTTTCCTTGGCCCACGCCGAGCTCGAGGGCTCCGGAGTTGGCATTACTTCCTGTATCGGTTTCCCTTTGGGCGCAGCTTCAACTGCAGCTAAGGTTGCCGAGGCCAAGCAGAGCGTTGCCGACGGCACCACCGAGATTGATATGGTCATCAACGGCGGCCACCTGGTCGCGGGCGATGACGATTACGTTATCGCTGATATCAAGGCTGTTGTCGAGGCCGCTGGCTCCGTGCCCGTTAAGGTAATCCTGGAGTGCTGCCTGCTTGATGACGAGCAGATCGTTCGTGCTTGCAAGGATTGCATGGCTGCTGGAGCTGCGTTCGTCAAGACAAGCACCGGCTTTAGCACCGGTGGCGCAACTGTTCACGACGTTGCTTTGATGAAGCAGACTGTCGGCGACACTTGCAAGGTTAAGGCTGCTGGTGGCATCCACAATAAGGCTGACGCTGAGGCAATGGTTGCAGCGGGCGCTGACCGCCTGGGTTGCTCCAGCGGAATCGCTATCGTCACCGAGTAGCTCGTTGATCAGGAGCTTGCCGGACCGACACCTCACTGATAGGTAAATGAAGACGACCTCGTAGCATATGCTGCGAGGTCGTTCTTTGTTGCAGTGAAAAGGGCACAAAAGCTGGCGAGAAACCCGTGTAGGCTGCAGCAACAATCGCGGCGAGAAACCCGTCGGAGCGGCAAGTCGTACCGCGCACCCGCCGTGGCAACTAGCTGACGACAACCTCGCCAAAGCCCAGGTTGCGGGCCTGCGACTCAATCGCCTGCATGCGCTCGTCGCTTGGAGAAGGGGAGTTCTCCATCGGTCCACGCACGCCAAAACGCCTGAACTTCATGAGACGAATACGCGTCTGACCGACCTTCTCGCCAAGGGTTGTGGCAATGCCGTCAACTGCGGCTTCGGCGTCGTTCCAGCCTTCGGTCACGATAACGCGAACCTCTTCAAGCTTGTTTTGCTCGGCCAAAAACGCAAGATTTTTGCGGACCGTGACGCCATTCTCGCCGGTCAGATGCTCAAACCACTGATCGTCCCAGGCTTTAACGTCAAGCATGACGCCGCTCGAGAGGGCCAGCAGGTCGCGGTATTCGGTGAAGTCGATGGTGCCATTTGAGTCGATGAGGCAGCTCAGGCCGGCTGCGTTGCAGTAGGTGAAGAGCTCGTAGAGGAAGTCGGGACGGAGCATGCATTCGCCGCCCGAAGTGGTGATTCCACGGATGAACGGCATGTTAGAAATGCAGCGGTCGGCCACCTCGCGTGCGCTGAGCAGCTCAATCTTTGGCGTGGATTTGTGCTGACACACCTTGATACAGTTGTCGCAGTTGATGCAAATGGAGTTGTCCCACACAACCTTGCCGTCAGCCACGGACAGGGCGTGAGCTGGGCATGGCTTGACGCATGCCTGGCAGGAGATGCATTCCACCTGGGTCTCGGGGTTATGGCAGTAGGCGCAACGAATGTTGCAGCCCTGTAGGAAGACGGCAGTTCGGCTTCCTGGACCATCTACCAGCGAGAAGGGAATGATCTTGTTGACAGGAGCAACACACCCGGTTGGATGTGCTGCTCCTGAATTGGTTGCTGGGACGCTTGCGGTTGCGGGAGGCGCCGCTTCGCCGCGTGTTGCTCCTAAAGTTGTTTCTGTTGCAGTACAGGTCACGATTACGCAGCTCTTCTCGCTAGTCGCTCATGCGAACCTTGCGGTCGGCAAGGTGGTTAGCGGTGAAGTTGCCCAGGCCGTCGTGAGCGGTGTCCTGAAGAACAACGTCGCCGGACTGGAACTTCTTCATTTCGGAACGCTTAGCCAGGAAGCCGGTGATGCGGACCAGGTCACCCTCGGAGCTGTAGAACGAGAGGTACTTGTCGTCGATAGAGAATGCGGCTTTGACCACGTCAACGACAGCGTCTGGGTTGCGCTCAGCAGTTGGCTCAGCTGGGAAGATGTCGGAGACGCCGCTGTTGAAGAAGCGGTGCATGCGTGCGCTGTGGCGAATGTGGTCGTAGAGATTTGCAGGCTCGTCGCCAACCTTGATGCGGACACCAGGGGTAACGCCCTGCTGGTCGGAGAAGCCAGCCTGTGCGTGCAGGGTGAAGCGGCCGCCAAAGACCTCGGAGTATACGGCGTCAAAGCTGTTGACCTGGTCGGCAATCTTGACCATGATCTGGTCGGCTAGCTCGTTAGCCTCGTCATCCTTGCCGTAGGTACGGCTGCTATCAAGGTGCAGCAGCTCAGCGACGCACTCGCTCATGCCGGCAACGCCAAACATGCCGCAGAAGCGCTCGCGAGAAATGAGGCCTTCCTTAGCCAAGAAGCTGGTCTCAAAGAAGTTGGAGTCCTCAACAATAAAGCGGACGCGCTCGTTCATGAAGTTCAGGACCTCGCCAGTTGCGGTTGGCAGCAGGTTGTTCATGAAGTCGTCAACGTTGGTTGCAAGTTTTGCAAGGCCAGGAAGCAGCACGCGGCTCAAAGTGTAAGCGCCGCCGCCCATAGGAAGGACGTTGTAGCAGCTTACAACGGTGTACTCGCCAGGGTAGGTCTCTTTGTGGATGCGGTGGTTAGCAAAAGCAGGGTTGGAGCAGACCATGGTGGTCTTAACTGCCAGGCGCATGAACTCGTCGGACGTGACCTCTGGATCGTACTTGAGAGTGAAGTTTGGAACGGCGTTCATGAGCTCGCGATCAACCTCAAGCAGCAGTCTACCTGCGCGAGTGTCCTCTGGGCCAATGTTTGCGTGGCAGTAACCGCTTGCAACGGTGCGGTCAATGTGGTTCAGGAAGCGGCGCAGACGAGGCTTAATCTCTGCGTCGGTCATGCCTTCCAGGAATGGATCAATAATCTTGTCCAGCTGGCCAACGTAGACAGGGCGGCTGGTTACGGAAGGAACGTTGTCGTAGAGAGCAGCGAGGCCCCAGAGCAGGTCATCAAGGGTCTCTGGCTTGTCAAAGCGCAAAAACTCGGAACCGTTCTGAGCAAATACCTGGTAGTCAGGGCAGATGTAGCGAGGGCGGTAAGGAGCATTGCCCTCACACATGTCGTCAAGCGCGTGAGCTGCAAAAAGACGATCAAACTCAGCGGTCGTCTTGATAGGATGCTCGGAGTTCTCGGCAGCCTGAGCCAGGTGCAGAACCTTCTGCTTGTACGAGAGGTTGTCGGAAGTAATGATGTCCATGAACTCGCTCATTAGTGCTCCTTACGTTTATCCTGCAAAAACAGGTTTTTGATTGCGACGGGTACGTCGGTCGTTCCAGGTGCGGCGTGGCGCGAGAAGCGCGTCATGCCAGGTGGGGTGCGCAGCGCTTGGGGCGAGAAGAACGGTCTTGCCCAAGCATTGTGCCAGGTACAGAGGTTAGTCCAGAAGGTGGGATTCTCCCTCGTGTTTCATTGCGTCGTCGAGGCGCTGGAACTGCCTCTCGGTAATGACAATCTTGCCGTGCTGAACAGAAACCATGCCCCTCTCCTTAAGCTCGTCGATGCCGCGGGCAACAGTTTTTGTGCTGGTACCAATCTTGTCTGCCAGCTCTTGCCTGGTCAGACGTACCGTAAACGGCCACTCAACAACGCCGCGATGAATCTGATCGCGCGTCAGCTCGCTTAGTATGTACATCAGGCGCTTGGTTCCGCTCCAGGTCAGCAGGCTGCGCTCGTAGCCGGACTGACGTGTCAGATTCTTGATAATCCAGCGCGAGCGGGTGAGAAGTGCCTCAGGGTCCGAACGAATCCACTGCAGGTAGTCCTCGCGTGGAACCGAAATAAACTCGCAGCCGGAAGTTGCGGTGAGCGATCCCAGGTAAAAGGGGCTCTCGCTAATAACTTCCATCTCACCAAAAGCAACGGGCGCACGATACTCGTCAATAACATACGTGCTACCTGCGGAATTATGCGACGTAGTGCGCACGGTACCGCGGCACAGAATGTACACGTTATCAACGCGGTCCAGCATGTGGACAAGGGTCTGTCCGGAATTAAGACGAATCTGCCTACAATGAGAAAGACGATTAGCGGGAACGCGAGAAGCCCATTTGATGATCTTCTTGCGAACGTCGGAGTCAAGACTGTCAAGGTAGGTTAGAACGTTCACACGAGACCTCGCTGTTCTTGCTTCGTAAGTCCTCATTACAGGACAGTTTTGGCTTAAGTTTGAGTAATTGTACCTGCTCCCTAAAATAAAAATAAGGACTTTTGTCCACTTTTTGAGACAATTTTCTTGAACGGTATCGGGCTGCGGTTGGGCTGCGATTAGGTTGCGGCCAACCAGCGATCAGCCTGGGGTCAACCCGCGGTCAAGCTGCTGCAAGACATAAAAAGCCCCCACATCAAATGAACTGCCTCCCATTTCTTGGACACGAGAAATAGGAGGCAGTTCAAAACACACCTAAGTCAGATAATCTGTTAAAAAGACGTATACATTACACCGAAAATACTTCAAACGTGCAGATTATCTTCATTTGATGTGTAATATGGCCGTAATTGAGCAGAATATCTGTCATAGGTGTGTTCCTTAGGTACGGAATTTACCTATAGTTAAATTCTTTATATTTCTCTATTCATTATTCAGCATATTACATGAAGTTTATGCATAGAGATGTATGTCAAGCAGGGAGACCACCTAGCTGCTTGGCAATCTTGATCAGGAACATGGCAATTCTTCAGCAAGACATGCCAAAGCTGCGCTATTTTGTGCGCCAGGCCTAAAAGCCGACGCTAACACGCTACAGAATCATAATCACCCGCATATGAACTGCCTCCCATTTCTTATGTTCAAGAAATAGGAGGCAGTTCAAAACGACGTAGTGGCCAAAAGAAATGCGATGCTTACGCGGCGTTCGCACGTGTACTTACGTGGTGCTTACGCAGCGCGTCTGTGCGCTTACTTGCGGTTGCAGACCTCAGCAGCAACCTTTGCGCCAAGAGCAACGTTGTTGAAGACCAGCTGAATGTTGGACTCAAGGGAGTTGTTGCCAGTAATCTCAGCAACCTTTGCAAGCAGGAATGGTGTGGACTCTTTGCCGTGGATGCCGTTAGCCTCTGCCTCTGCAAGGGCCTTCTCGATAGCTGCGTCGATGGTGTCCTTATCCATTGCATACTGCTCAGGAATTGGGTTGGTGACCAGAAGGCCGCTGTTCATGCCAATCTGCTGCTGGGTAGTAAAGATCTCTGCCAGCTCAGCAGGGGAGTCAACGCGGTAGTCAACGCTAAAGCCGCTCTTGCGGGTGTAGAACGCAGGAAGCTCCTCGGTCTGGTAACCAAGTACTGGAACACCCTTGGTCTCCAGGTATTCAAGGGTAAGGCCAAGGTCAAGAATGGACTTTGCGCCAGCGCAAATGACCATAACAGGAGTCTGTGCAAGCTCCTCGAGGTCAGCGGAGATGTCCATGGTGGTCTCAGCACCACGGTGAACGCCACCAATGCCGCCGGTTGCAAAGACGTCGATGCCTGCCATGTGAGCAATCATCATGGTAGTAGTGACGGTAGTTGCGCCGTCCTTCTTCTCAGCGATGATAACAGGGAGGTCACGGCGGCTTACCTTAGCAACCTCGCGACCCTTCTTGCCCAGGTAGTCAATCTCGTCAGCGGAAAGACCGGCACGCATCTGGCCGTTAATAATTGCGATAGTTGCAGGAATTGCACCGTTGTCGCGGATAATCTGCTCAACCTTCAGAGCGGTCTCAACGTTCTGTGGGTAAGGCATACCGTGAGAAATGATGGTGGACTCCAGAGCTACAACAGGCTTGTTCTGCTCAAGAGCCTCTTTGACCTCGTCAGATACAACGAGAAAATCCTTCAGGTTAGACATATATACTCCAATCGTAAACGACTAATGGAACCGAAAGTAGCGCCGTGCAGACGTGCTGTGCCGTGCAGACACGCTAAATACCTGCGCGCTTGATAACCTCATCAACGTTGAGCTCACCGTTGATGGTATCTTCACCCTCAATGGCCATGCTGGAAGCAGCCATGCCTACCAGGCCGGTTTGCTCAAGCGTCATACCTTGAGTGTACGCCCAGGTAATACCCGCCATCATGGCATCTCCTGCGCCTGTCATGTTGACTAGCTTTGCAGGAAGCAGTGGCAAGCGGACGGTCTTCTCGTGATCAGCACAAAGAAGGCTCTTCTCGCCAAGAGAGATAAACACGCGCTTAAGTCCTGTTGCAAGCAATTCGTGAGCTGCGGCTTCAAGGGAAGCGTCGTCGGTAATCTTGATGCCCGAGAGCATCTCGGCCTCAAGGCGATTTGGCTTAAGCGTGTGAATCTTGCCCAGGACCCTCTTGAGCTTTTGTGCCTTGATGGAAGAAACGGGATCGCAGAAGATGGGGCAGGTCACGTTCTTGGCAATGAACTCGATGGTCTGCTGAGGCAGGTTGGTGTCAATCACGCAAGCTGCGGCGTGCTGGATAACATCCAGGCGCTCCTCGATACGCTCAGGGGTGACATACTCGTAAATCTGCATGTCATTGATGGCTTCCTGCATCTCACCGTGCTCATCCATGATGAAGAGGTAGGTGGAAGTGGAAGCGCCTGGCACAGTAATCGAGGCGTCAATGTCAATGCCGCAGTCCAGGCAACCTTCTTTGAGTTCGCGCGCACGATAGTCCTCGCCAAAGGCGGTAAGCAGACGAACGTCGCTGTCGAGAAGGGCCAGGTTGTGTGCAACATTTCTGCCAACGCCACCAAAGGACATGGTAACTTTGCCAGGGTTTGAATCTCCTGCCACAAGGGAAGCATCTGGGCGACCAGCAATATCCATGTTGGCAGCGCCAATCACAATAAAGTAGGGACGCTCGCTCAAAATGTAGCGGCGGCCCAAAATTGCGCCCTTTGCAGTAAGGTTGGAGATGTGAACCGAAACAGAGGAACGCGAGATACCTGCACGTTCTGCAATTTCCTTCTGAGTAATGGAAGGCTGCTCTTTGATCCAGTTGAAAATCATCTGTTCTCGATTGGTGAGCATCAGGCCTCCTAGCAGCAAAAAAAGAATCCGACTAAACAGGTGCTTATATAAAATTTCTAAACAGGTGCTTATTTTGTTTAAGCTAGTGCTTAAATCTTGCTTTGGACAACGATAAGACAGCAACTAGAGTCTGTAAAGAATGAATTCATTAAATTTTTCCCTGGTGAGCTCAAAGATTTTCTCGCCACGCTTGTTCTACCTGCTTGATTTTTCTAAGCATTTGCTGCGTACCGTTTACAGAATTTTAGTATCTGCAAACGGTTGTATCGTGAAAATCTCTCTAAATTGGGCGTCGGCGTTATGCAACTGTAATAATATATTTAATGAATAGTAATGACTCGTCCACATAAGTTAGTTCGCGTACGTATCGTGCGTAAATGCTTGTTTCGGACGTTTTAGGAGGTAGAATGCCTAAACGTGTTTTTGTAGTTGTTCTTGATAGTTTTGGCATCGGCGAAGAGCCTGATGCAGCGGCATACGGAGACGAGGGTAGCAATACCCTTTGTGCATGTGCAACAAGTGGCGTTCTTAACATCCCAAATATGACAAAGCTGGGCCTTCTTAATATTGATGGCGCGCTTGATACTGTGTATGACGTTGATTTGAAGCCAATTGAGTCTCCTGTGGGCGCATATGCTCGCATGCAGGAGAAATCCGCTGGTAAAGACACTACAGTTGGTCACTGGGAGATGGCAGGCGTCATTTCTCCAAAGAAGTTCCCAACCTATCCTGATGGTTTTCCACAGGAGGTCATTGAGGAGTTTGAGCAGAAGACGGGCCGCAAGGTTTTGTGCAACAAGCCTTACTCCGGAACCGATGTTATTAGAGACTTTGGTAAAGAGCACGTAGAGACTGGTGCTCTGATTGTCTACACCTCAGCAGATTCTGTTTTCCAGATTGCTGCACACGAGGACGTGGTAAGTCCCGAGAAACTCTATGAGTATTGCCGCATTGCGCGCGAGATTCTGCAGGGTGAGCACGGTGTTGCTCGCGTTATTGCTCGTCCTTTTGAGGGGGAGTGGCCATACCAGCGTACTTCTCGCCGTCATGACTTCTCGCTTGAGCCAACGGGCCCAACCATGCTTGATCGTCTTAAAGAGAACGGCTTTGACGTTCTTTCTATTGGCAAGATTTATGACATCTTTGCTCACCGTGGTATGACCGAGTTTGAGTTTACTACCTGCAACGCAGACGGAATTCAGAAGACTATTGAGGCTACCAGCAAAGACTTCAACGGTCTGTGCTTCACCAACCTTGTTGATACCGACATGATTTACGGTCACCGCAACGATCCTGTGGGATACTCCAACGCTCTTTCTTATTTTGATGAGCGCATTCCTCAAATTATTGAGGGCCTTCGTGAGGATGACCTGTTCATTATCACCGCAGATCATGGCTGTGACCCGGTAACACCATCTACTGATCACTCTCGTGAGTACGTGCCACTGCTTATCACAGGTCCAAAGGTCAAGCCAAATACCAACCTTGGTACAACCACCACATTTGCCGACATGGCCGAGACAATCCTTGATTATTTTGGCGTTGAGCAACTTGGTGTTGGAACTTCTCACCTGTCAGAGATTCTTAAGGAGAACTAATGGCTACTACCCCAACTGCCCATAACGCTGCTGTTGAGGGCCAGATTGCTAAGACTGTCCTGATGCCAGGAGATCCTCTGCGCGCAAAGCTTCTTGCAGATATCTACCTGGAGAACGTTGAGCAGTTCAACACCGTTCGCAACATGTTTGGCTACACCGGCACCTACAAGGGACAGCCAGTCTCTGTTATGGGTTCTGGTATGGGTATGCCTTCCATTGGCATTTATTCTTACGAGCTCTTTAATTTCTACGGAGTTGATAACATCCTCCGTATTGGTAGCGCTGGCGGCCTTGCTCCTGAGGTAAAGCTCAGAGACATTGTTATTGGCATGTCTTCCAGCACTGATTCTAATTATCCATCACAGTACGGAATGCCTGGAACCATTGCACCTACTGCAGACTTTGGCCTGTTGAGCAAGGCTGTTGCTGGTGCAGAGAAGCTGGGTTATCCCGTTCGCGTTGGTAATATCCTGGCAAGCGACGTGTTCTATACCGTAGACAACTCGCTTCCAAAATGGGCAAGCATGGATGTTCTTGCTGTTGAGATGGAGTCGGCAGCCCTGTATCTCAACGCCATGCACGCTCATAAGCATGCGCTTACGCTGCTAACTATCTCTGACCTGCCTCTTACAGGAGAAGCACTTACTGCTGAAGAGCGTCAGACTAGTTTCACACAGATGATGGAGGTTGCTCTTTCTGTTGTTGCTTAAAGCGCTTGTTGCACAAAGCATCACAGGTCAGCAGCTTGCCATTGTTGTTTGTTTTGGAACCATGCGGATTTTCCGCTTAAGTTAGGGAAGTTTGGTCAACTTCTCATAAAGATCCAGCGCAAAAGCTGGACGTTCCCGCCACATGAGGTAAGGAGAGCACGGAATGAACAAGAACGTTTCTCGTCGTAGTTTTGTGACTGGCGCAACCGGCGCTGGCGCACTTGCAGCACTCGCAGGTCTTGCAGGCTGCAACCAGAAGAAGGACGACGGCGGCCAGAAGGCATCAGGTGAGAAGAAAAAGAAGCTCACCATGGTTACCGACACTGGTGGTGTTAACGACCAGTCCTTTAACCAGTCCGCTTGGGAGGGCATGACCGAGCTCAAGGACAAGAACGGCTGGGATGTCAGCTACCTTGAGTCCAAGCAGGATTCCGACTACGCAACCAACCTTGATAAGGCTGTTGACGCTGAGTCCGACCTTGTTTGGGGTGTTGGCTTTGCTATGGCAGACGCAACCCTTAAGGCTGCTAAGGACAATCCAAACACCCAGTTTGCCATTATCGACAACGGCAACGAGTCTCAGGTTGCCAACTTCACCGGCGTTATGTTCCGCGCTCAGGAGCCTTCCTTTGTTGTTGGCTACATTGCTGCTCGCACCACAAAGACTGGCAAGGTTGGCTTTGTTGGCGGCATTTCTTCCGCACTTATCGACCAGTTCGAGTATGGTTACCGCGGCGGCGTTGCTTTTGCAAACAAGGAGAACAACACCAACGTTGAGGTTTCTGCACAGTACGCAGAGTCCTTCTCCGATGCTGCAAAGGGCAAGGCTATTGCTAACTCCATGTACTCCGATGGTTGCGACGTTGTCTTCCACGCTGCAGGCGGCGTAGGAACCGGCGTTATTGAGGCAGCTAAGGACGCAAACAAGCTTGCTATCGGCGTTGACCGTGACCAGGCATATCTTGCTCCAGAGAACGTTCTGACCTCCGCTCTTAAGCGTGTCAACGTTGCTATCGTTGAGATTTCCGAGAAGATCCTGAAGGACGGCCAGAAGGGTGGCACCACCATTTCTCTGGGCGCTTCCGAGGATGCTGTCGGAATTGCTGAGGATCACCACCTTATGGGTGAGGACACCTACAAGGCAGCTATTGGTCTTCTCGACAAGATCAAGGCTGGCTCCGTTGTTCCTCCTGCAAGCAAGGATGACCTGGACAAGTACGTTAAGTCTTTGAGCTAAGTTCTAACTTAGTTTCTACGCCTTAGGGTTTCTCGCCAGATGGTTTTTGTCCTCTGACGTGCCCAAAGGCTGATGAGTTTGGATTTGCTGGTGAGGGGTGCTTTTTGGCACTCCTCACCTCTAGCAAGTGTGTAAAGGAGGTGGCTCGTGGAAGTCAGTTCGGATTACGCTGTTCAGATGCATGGCATTACCAAAGTTTTTGGATCGTTTAAAGCTCTTGACGCCGTAGACCTTAACGTGCGCAAGCAAACTGTCCACGCCATTTTAGGAGAGAACGGCGCAGGTAAAAGTACGCTTATGAACGTACTGTACGGCCTGTATTCTGCGGATGAGGGAGATGTTTACCTCAACGGAGAGCGCGTATCCATTTCTGGCCCAAACGATGCTATCGCTCACGGCATTGGTATGGTTCACCAGCACTTTATGTTGGTTGAGAACTTTACTGTTACAGAAAATATTGTTTTGGGTAACGAGGTCACCAAGGGTGGCGGCGTTCTTGATCCAAAGCGAGCTCGCGAGAAGGTCCTGGAGATTGTTGAGGAATACGGCTTTGACGTAGATCCTGACGCCAAGATTGAAGACATTTCTGTTGGTATGCAGCAGCGTGTTGAGATCTTGAAGGCCCTGTATCGTGGCGCAGAGATTCTTATTCTTGATGAGCCTACGGCAGTTCTTACGCCGCAGGAGATTGAGAAGCTTATCCAGATCATGCATGACCTGGTAAGCAAGGGTAAAACCATCATTGTTATTACTCACAAGCTTAAAGAGATTATGTCTTCCGCTGACGAGTGCACCATTATTCGTCGTGGTAAGTACATGAGCACGGTTGATGTCTCCAAGACATCTGAGACTGAGCTTGCAACACTTATGGTGGGTAGAAACGTTAACCTGCATGTAGAAAAGAAGTCAGCAACTCCTGGTGAGGTTGTTCTTTCAATCAAAGACCTCCACGTCAAGGACGAGCGCGGTATTGAGCAGGTAAACGGCTTTAATTTGGATATTCGTGCCGGCGAGATTGTTGGTCTTGCAGGCATTGACGGCAACGGCCAGAAAGAACTTGCCGATGCCATAAACGCACTGGTCAAACCTGAGTCGGGCACCATTTCTGTCAAGGGTGAAGAGATTCAGGGCACAACCCCTAAGACGGTTATTGACCACGCAGTCGCAACTATTCCTTCAGACCGTCATCGTTGGGGCCTGGTTCTGCCCTTTACGGTTGCCGAGAACATGGTGCTTGAGCGCCACAACGAGGAAACCTTTGGTAAGGGTATTGCACTTGACTTGGAAAAGATCAAGGAATTCTCTCAGAAGCTTATTGATGAATTTGATATTCGTCCTGCAGAGTGCGCAGATCATCAGGCGGTGGGACTTTCCGGCGGTAACCAGCAGAAGGTTATTATCGCCCGCGAGGTTTCTTCCAACCCAGACGTTCTCATTGCCATCCAGCCAACTCGCGGCCTTGATGTTGGCGCTATTGAGTTTGTTCACAAAGCGCTGATTCGCGAGAGGGACCGCGGAGCAGCAATTTTGCTGATTTCCTTTGAGCTGGACGAGATTATGGACGTTGCCGATAAGATGGCAATTATTTACGCTGGCAAGAATGTTGGCGAGTTTGACCAAGGTACTATCACTGAAGAGCAGGCTGGCCTGCTGATGGCAGGAGGTGACGCCGAGTGAGTACGCTTACAAAGATAATGAGAAAGCCCATTACGTCAGCAATTGTTGCTATTTTTGTTGGCCTGTTGGTTGCTTCTATTATTTTGGTTGTTGCAGGTTATGACCCTATCAGCTCGTTTGAGGCTCTTATTGGCGGCATGGTAGGTAAGCCAAAATACATTTCAAACGTCATTATTAAGGCAACGCCTTTGCTCTTTACGGGTATTGCTGTTGCTTTTGCATTCCGCGTCGGCCTCTTTAACATTGGCGCTGAGGGTCAGTACATTGTAGGTACCATCCTCGCCGTTATTGTTGGCTACAGTCTTGATCTTCCTCCTGTACTGCAGATTCCTGTAGTTGTTTTGGTTGGTACCGCAGGCGGCGCAGGTATTGGTGCCATTATTGGATGGCTTAAGGCTCAGTTTGGCATCAACGAGGTTATTACCAGCATTATGTTTAACTGGATCAGCCTTTACCTCTGCAACTTTGTGGTTTCTCTTCCACAGTTCCACCAGCCAAACTCAACTTCTTCGTACTCTATTAACGAGTCTGGCTACACCACACTGTTCTATGGCATGAAGAATTCCGAGGACGGTGCTGAGGCAATTCGCAATATTCCTGTTATTGGCGACGCTATTATGCGTACCGATGTAAACATTGGTATTTTTGTTGCTATTATCGCAGCTATCTTTATTGGCTGGCTGCTTATGCGCACCAAGGTTGGTTATGAGATGCGCGCTGTTGGTTTTAACCGCGACGCTGCACAGTTTACCGGCATCAACGTTAAGAAAAACCTTACGCTTTGCATGGCTATTTCTGGTGCACTCTGCGGACTTGCAGGTGCTCTGACCATCACCGGTATTGCTCCTCACAGTATTGCAACGCTGGCAGCATTTGAGAACAACGGCTTTAACGGCCTGTCCGTTGCGTTTATCGCCAACTGCAATCCTGTGGCATGTATTCCTGCATCCTTCCTGTTTGCTGGTCTTCTTTATGGTGGCCAGACTGTTCAGCAGGTTGTTGGTGCACCTTCCGAGATTATCAACATTGTTATTGGTACCATCGTGTTCTTCATGGCTCTGGGCGGCGTTATTCCAATGCTTGCCGACCGTCTTGATCACAAGCGTGCCCAGAAGGCTAAGGAAGAAGAGGCAAAGCTTGCTGCTCAAGTGAGTGATGCGTCCGACCCATCTCAGGAGGAGGCAAACAATGCTCACTAACCTGATTCTTCTTGTTTCCGTTACCCTCATGTACTCGACACCTCTTATTTTTGGTGCTCTGGGCGGCGTTGTCTCCGAGCGCTCCGGTGTTGTCAACATTGGTATTGAGGGCATGATGGGCGTTGGCGCTTTTGCAGGTGTTGCAGGCAGCTACCTCACCGGAAACCCTTGGATTGGCTTCCTTTGTGCAGGTGTTGCAGGCGGCCTGATTGCACTTCTGCACGCTATGGCATCCATTACGTTTAACGCTGACCAGACCGTCTCTGGTGTTGCTATTAACTTACTTGCTCCTGGTATTGCACTGTTTGCCTGCCGTCTTTTGTTTGATGGCGCTGCAATGTCTCCAGCTGTTAACAAGTTGCCAAAGCTTTTTGGCGAGGGTGCCTTTAACGACACACCTTATTCCAGCTTGAACGTAGACATCACCGTGGTCCTTGCACTTTTGACCGCCCTTCTCGTCTGGTTTGTGCTCTACCGCACTAAGTGGGGCCTGCGTATTCGCTCTGTTGGCGAGCATCCACACGCATCCGAGACGCTGGGCATTAGCGTTCGTAAGACTCGCTACCTCTGCGTTATTGTTTCTGGTGTGCTTGCAGGATTTGGTGGCGCATCCGTAACGCTGGCAATCATTTCTCAGTTTACTCAGACGGCTATTTCTGGTCAGGGCTTTATCGCACTGGCAGCTGTCATCTTTGGTAAGTGGAAGCCTCTGAACACCTACGCAGCTTGCCTGCTCTTTGGCTTTACTCAGGCACTAGCAATTCTTCTTGGCGGCGGCGCAACTCCAATTCCAAGCCAGATCATTGCAATGCTTCCTTACTTCATCACCATCATTACGCTGGTCCTCTTTGTTGGTAAATCCGTTGCGCCTAAGGCAGATGGCGTGCCATACATCAAGGGAAGTCGTGCATAATGGCCGGGGTAGAGGGTTCTTGCCACGTTTCTAACGAGGCTCTTGTTCAGCTTGCTATTGAGGCGCGCAATCACGCCTATGTGCCATACTCTCACTATGCTGTTGGAGCTGCGCTTTTGTGCTCCGACGGTACTGTGTACGGTGGCGCCAATCTAGAAAACGCTGCATACACGCCTTCTAACTGCGCCGAGCGCACGGCGTTTTTCCGCGCAGTGTTTGAGGGCCGCAGGGATTTTGTGGCCATTGCGGTTGTGGGTGGTCCTGAGGGAGAAGCCCCAACAGCTTGGTGCACTCCTTGTGGCGTATGCAGGCAGGTTATTCGCGAGTGGTGCGATCCTGCAACGTTTCGTATTGTGTTGGGTAAGGCAGATGCAGCTCCTCGCGAGTATCTGCTCCAGGACATCCTGCCTATGGGATTTGGTCCCGAGGATCTAGGCGAGTCCAGCCCTGCAGGTGCGTCGTGCGACGACGCCGTGAAGGGTGCCGACGGCGGTCACGAGCACGGCGCGGGCGAGCATGGCGCGGGCGGCCACGGTTGCGGCTGCGAGTGCGGCGAGCACGGCAAGAGAAACCAGTAAGCTGCGGTATCAAGCAGCCTGCGCTTGCGGGTGCAGATAACCTGGTAGGTTACATGAAATTGCGAGCCGGTAGAGTTTCTCGCTACCGGCTCTTTTACTAGAGAGTTAACGCGAACGGCAACGAACGCGCCTGACGGAGCCGCGAACGGCAACGGGCGCGAAAGCGGAAAGAGGTTCAACTATGCGCATGTACGACGTGATTGAAAAGAAGCGCGACGGCGGCGAGCTCACCGACGCCGAGATTGATTACTTTGTCTCGGGCTATGTAGCTGGGGATATTCCTGATTACCAGGCTTCCGCGCTGGCGATGGCCATTTTCTACAAGGGCATGACCGCGCACGAGACGGCTCATCTGACCATGGCAATGGCTGAGTCCGGCGACATGATGGATCTCTCGGCAATCCCTGGTATTAAGGTTGACAAGCACTCTACCGGCGGCGTTGGCGATAAAACCACGCTGGTAGTTGGTCCGCTTGTTGCGTCTCTGGGCGTCAAGGTTGCCAAGATGAGCGGCCGCGGCCTGGGTCACACAGGAGGTACGCTGGACAAACTTGAGGCAATCCCAGGTCTTTCCATTGAGATTTCCGAGCCTGACTTCTTCAAGCAGGTCTCCGAGATTGGCGTTGCTGTCGCAGGTCAGACGGGCAATCTTGTCCCCGCGGACAAGAAGCTCTACGCGCTGCGCGACGTTACCGCAACCGTCGACTCGGTGCCTCTGATTGCATCGAGCATCATGAGCAAGAAGATTGCTTCTGGCTCCGACTGCATTTTGCTGGACGTCAAGTGCGGTTCCGGCGCCTTCATGAAGGATGTTGACTCCGCAATTGAGCTGGCAGATGCCATGGTTTCCATTGGCGAGCACGTCGGCCGCACCACCGCGGCGCTGATTACCGGCATGGACCGTCCTCTTGGTAAAAACGTCGGCAACTCTCTTGAGGTCATTGAGGCAGTGGCCACGCTTAAGGGTGAGGGTCCTGAGGATCTGACTGACGTTTGCGTTGAGCTTGCTGCAAACATGCTTAACCTCGCAGGTAAGGGAAGCGTTGAGGACTGCCGCAAGCTGGCTCGTCAGCAGATTGCAAATGGCGAGGGCTTGGCTAAGCTTGCCCAGATGGTCAAGGCCCAGGGCGGCACCGACGAGGTCATCTTTGACACCACTAAGTTTGAGGCTGCGCCATTCCGTCGCGACATTGTGGCCGAGACCAGCGGATATATCACATCCATGAACGCTGAGCTGGTAGGCATTTCCTCCGTTGCTCTGGGCGCTGGCCGCGAGAAGAAGGGCGATCCAATCGACCCAGCAGCTGGTATTATCCTTGAGCGCAAGACCGGCGATTATGTCGAGAAGGGCGATGTGATTGCAACGCTTCTGACCGGCGACGAAAGCCGTCTTGATGAGGGCGAGCGCATCTTCCGTGAGGCTCTGGTCTTTGGCGAGAGCGCTCCCGAGCTGGAGCCGCTATTCTTCGCGCGCGTCTCCAAGGACGGCGTCGAGCGCTTCGCGTAAGCGCAGCTTGCGGCCACGGCGCGCGGGGTTCCGAGCTCCACATAACATGCAGGTGAGAGCGTGCAAGCTGGAAGCTCCATATAACATGCAGGTCAGACCGGTGCTCACGCAGGTGGGCACCGGTTTTTTGTGTGGTAACAGCGTCGTGTGCGGGCAGACTTGCAGGTCAAGCGCGCGAAGCGCCGGCGGGGAGTGCACGGGGTTTCTCGCCAGGAGCGCGGCTGCGAGTACGGATGAAAAAACTTTGTGATATACGAGCCTGAAAAGCGCATCATGTCTGAGTAAATTTACTCAGACATGGTGAGAAAAACCGGCAAAACCACTCAGACTTGGTGTACTTTTTCGGCAAATCATTCAGACTTGGCGAGAAAAACAGGCTCCGCGCGAGCGTTCGTGAAAGGGCTTGCGAAATCAACTTCGGGCCTTTTCAAAGCCCGCCTAAAAAGTGCAAAGAATCTGTATTTGAGCCACCGAATCTTTAACAAAATCAGGCAAATCCACAGATTCTTTGATGCTTTTAGGCAAAATCCACCGATTCTTTGCAGAAATTAGGCGCGCTAGCAGGCCAAAATAGAACCCTTGCGGTCAAAGTAAATCTGGCGAGAAAATCGGTCTTCTCGAGGTTGCAGTTATTGCACAGAGTGTGTAATAATACTCAGTATGTGCAATAAGTCGGGTGCTACGGTGTTGTTGCGCTGTCGCGCCCGCTGCGCCTGCTGTGCCCGCGCCCGCCGCGCCCGTCGCGCCTGTCGCGCCGCCCGCGCCGCTCACACGCACCCGCGCACCCAGCACGTACCTGCAACCAGGAGAGGCTTCAGAAACGTATGACAGAAACATTGTCTGTACCTGCTGTTTTTTCAGCTTGCAAGCTTGATCGACGCACCGCAAGAACTCGTGCGGCGCTTAGAAAAGCCCTGGCAGAAGAGATAGACGCTACCGGCGACCTTACCTCCGTGACCGTCACGGGTGTAACGGAACGCGCTGGCCTTACGCGTCGAACCTTTTATTCCCACTACAAAGACATCCCTGACCTGGTGCTCCACATCGAAAAGGAAGCGCTAGCGGAGCTCCGACCTGCTGTCGAGCAGCTCGCTCGCGTGAACCTTGCCGAGCTCAAGGAGGCCATTGACTCCTACAAGCCATGCCCCGGCGCAACGGAGATGCTTCGAAGCATTCGCAAGCACGGCTTCTACCTGCGCCCTTTGCTGGGTAACGGTGGAGATCCCGCATTCCAGGACAAGCTAAAGCACCTGGTACACGAGGTTATCGCCCAGCGCGCTCTGCACGATCTTGATCCGCGCGCACTTGGCCCCTTCTTTGACTATTATCTGACCTTCGCAATTTCTGCCGAGGTCGGTGTCCTTATCCGCTGGTTAATCGGCGGCATGCGCGAGAGCGACGAGCAGATGGCGGGCCTCATGACCGGCCTCATGTTTGTTGCGCCTGGCGATCTGTACGGCAAGCCAATCAAGCTAGATGTCCCACGATTTGCGCTTGCAACTCTTGTTCTCGGAGAGGAAAACAATGATTAGTCCAAAGTTTGAGCTGGTAGAGAACGGTGCAGAGCTTGCACCAAACGTTCCACTTGACCTATCTCAGGCCCACCTTATGCTGGGCATTGACGTTGGTTCCACAACCGTAAAGCTGTCCGTCATCGACGAGGACGGCACGCTGGTTTACGCAAACTACGAGCGTCACCACACCGACGTTCGCGCAACGGCTCGTTCCCTGTTTGTCAAAGCCCAGAAGCACATTGGCGAGACACCCATGTACGCCGCAATCACCGGTTCCGGCGGAATGCTCTTGGCACAATGGCTTGACCTGGAGTTTGTCCAGGAGGTCATCGCTTCCAAGCGCGCTGTTGAGACGCTGATTCCTCAGACCGACGTAGCCATTGAGCTGGGCGGCGAGGACGCAAAGATCATCTACTTTGACAACGGCATTGAGCAGCGCATGAATGGTACCTGCGCTGGTGGTACTGGTGCGTTCATCGACCAGATGGCGTCTCTCCTCAAGACTGACGCAACCGGCCTCAACGAGCTGGCAAAAGACGTCAAGCAGATCTATCCAATTGCATCTCGCTGTGGTGTTTTTGCTAAGTCCGACGTTCAGCCGCTGCTCAACGAGGGTGCAGCTCCTGCCGACATCGCCGCCTCCATCTTCCAGGCCGTTGCAAATCAGACCGTTTCTGGCCTGGCTTGTGGTCACCCTATCCGCGGTTACGTCGCGTTTCTCGGTGGCCCTCTGCAGTACCTTTCTGAGCTGCGCCGCCGCTTCTACATCACGCTTAACCTGGACGACGAGCACATCGTCTTGCCACAGAACGCTCATCTCTTTGTTGCAACGGGCGCTGCTCTGGCGGGCGAGTCCGACCGACCAATCACCTTTACGCAGGTCATGGAGGCACTGGACAACCTCAAGGACATCCAGGGCTCCGAGGTTGCTCGCCTGGACCCACTCTTTGCTACCCAGCAGGACTTTGACGACTTCAAGGCTCGCCACGACCAGGAGGTAGTCCCCAAGGGTCAGCTGGCCAACTACCACGGCCGCGTGTTTATCGGCATCGACGCAGGTTCTACCACTATGAAGGCTGCAGTTGTTGGCGAGAAGGGCGAGCTGCTTTACACCTGGTACGACAATAACAACGGCGATATCCTGGGCACTGCTCGCAAGATCATGGACTCCATCTACGACGAGATGCCTTCCGACTGCATTATTGGCCATGTCACAACCACCGGTTATGGTGAGGGCATCCTGATCGAGGCCCTGCGCGCAGACTCGGGCGAGATTGAGACCGTTGCTCACCTGCGTGGCGCCAAGGCATTTGTCCCAGACGTTGATTTCATTCTTGATATTGGCGGCCAGGACATGAAGTGTCTGCAGGTCAAAGATGGCGTTATTGAGCACATCATGCTGAACGAGGCATGCTCTGCAGGCTGCGGTTCCTTTATTGCGTCCTTCGCCGACTCCATGAAGATGGACGTCCGCGAGTTTGCAACCGCTGCAACCAAGGCAAAGCTCCCTGTTGACCTGGGCTCCCGTTGTACCGTCTTCATGAACTCCCGCGTTAAGCAGGCGCAGAAGGAAGGCGCAACCATCGGCGACGTTGCTGCTGGTCTTTCGTACTCCGTCATCAAGAACGCCCTGTTCAAGGTCATCAAGCTCCGCGACTTCAGCGAGATTGGCGAGCACTGCATTGTCCAGGGCGGCACCTTCATGTCCGACGCAACGCTCCGCGCATTTGAGCTGCTCACCGGCAGGGACGTCATCCGTCCAGACATCGCAGGCGTTATGGGTGCCTACGGCGCCGCTCTTCTCGCCCGCGACCGCGCAGGCATTGACGGCGTATCCACCCTGCTAGACCGCGAGTCCATCGACAACCTGCAGGTCAAGCTTACCAACACGCACTGCCGCATCTGCCCTAACAGCTGCATGCTTACCATCAACGACTTTGGCAGCGGCCACAGGTTTATTACCGGTAACCGTTGCGAGAAAGGCGCAGGTAAGAAGCGTGGCGCCAAGAAGAACGAGGCGCCAAACCTCTTTGCGTTCAAGAACAAGCTGCTGTTTGACCGCGAGTCGCTTCCCGCTGACGAGGCTCCTCGCGGCACCGTGGGCATTCCTCGCGCGCTGAACATGTACGAGAACTATCCGTTCTGGCATACGTTTTTCACCAAGCTGGGCTTCTCGGTCATTTTGTCCGACCAGACCACCGCAAAGACGTACGACGCGGGTATCGAGTCCATGCCTTCCGAGTCCGCCTGCTATCCTGCAAAGCTTTCCCACGGCCATATCATGAATCTGCTGGCTAAGGACCCAGACTTTATTTGGATGCCGTGTATTCGTTGGGAGCGCAAGGAGGACGACTCCGCAACCAACCACTACAACTGCCCAATTGTCATGAGCTACCCTCAGGCGCTGGGCCTCAACGTGGACGAACTCTCCGATCCGTCCATCCAGTACATGGCGCCGTTCATTCCGTACGACAAGAAGAACGAGCTCAAGCGCCGTTTGTACGAGCTCATCAGTGAACAGCGCGAGAAGGACGCCCAGGCTGGTAAGGGTCGCTTCCGCGGCGAGCACATCACGCGCGCTGAAATTGACGCCGCTGTTGAGGCCGCATGGCAGGAAGACATCAACGTCAAGGACCAGATGCACCGCGCAGGTGACGAGGCTCTTGCTTGGATTGAGGAACACGACGCTCACGGTATTGTTCTTGCAGGTCGCCCTTATCACAATGACCCAGAGATCAACCACGCCATTCCTGAGCTGGTCTCTTCCTTTGGCTTTGCCGTTCTCACCGAGGATTCCGTTGCTCACAAGATGATGCCTGAGCGCCCAATTCGCATCGTTGACCAGTGGATGTACCACTCACGTCTGTATCGTGCGGCTCGCTTTGTTGCGTCCCGAAATGACCTGGACCTCATTCAGCTCTTCTCGTTTGGTTGTGGTCTTGACGCACTGACCACTGACCAGGTCCAGGAGATTCTTGAGGCTTCGGGCAAGATTTACACCATGCTTAAGGTTGACCAGGTCTCCAACTTGGGCGCCGCGCGAATTCGTATCCGCTCGCTGATGGCTGCCCTGAATGAGCAGCAGGCAGAGCTCGAGCGACTTTCAGCTGCCGGCCTGGTTACCGAGGCCGTGCCACAGGGTGTTCGCATGGCCGATGGCTCTCTGGAAAAGGCCAGAAGCGCAAGTTCTTCTCGCCGTGCACCGGTGTATCGCGAGGCAGAATCCGCAGCTTACGAGAAGGTCCGCTACACCAAGGAGATGCAGGAGGCGGGCTACACTATCCTGGCTCCGCAGATGGCGCCAATCCACTTTGAGCTGGTAGAGGAGCTGTTGAAGGGTGCGGGCTACAACGTTGTGCTGCTGCCTTCGGTTGACCAGGGCGCCGTTGACATGGGCCTTCGCTACGTCAACAACGACATCTGCTACCCATCCATCCTGGTCACGGGCCAGATTATGGAGGCGGTGCTTTCCGGCAAGTACGATCTGACCAAGACCGCAGTTCTGATTTCGCAGACCGGCGGCGGCTGCCGTGCAACCAACTACATTGCGCTGATTCGTAAGGCGCTCAAAGATGCAGGTCATCCAGAGATTCCGGTCATTTCCGTCTCCGCTGCTTCCGGCCTTGACGAGGACAACCCAGGATTCAAGCTGTTCAAGCCTGATTTGCTGATCAAGGCAGTCTACGCGCTGCTATACGGCGACCTGATCATGCAGCTCTTGTATCGCGTCCGCCCCTACGAGGCGGTCAAGGGCTCCGCAAATGAGCTCTATGACCAGCTCATGGCCGATACACGCTCCAAGATCAACGGAATTTCTCGCAAGGAATTCTACAAGCAGTGCCAGCGTACCATTGAGCTGTTTGACAGCCTGCCCGTGGTCAACGACCGCCAGAAGCCACGCGTCGGTATTGTCGGCGAGATTCTGGTTAAGTTCCACCCAACAGCCAATAACGAGCTGGTCAAGGTCATCGAGTCCGAGGGCTGCGAGGCTAACGTTCCGGGCCTGGTTGACTTCTTCCTGTTTGGCCTCTCCAACGCGATCAACACGCACAAGGAGCTGGGCACTTCGTTCAAGAGCCGCATGACGCACATCGCGGGCATCAAGATGGTTCAGGGCCTGCGCGCGCCAATCAACAAGATGCTGGAGAAGTCCGAACGCTTTGAGCCATATCCCAACATCGATGAACTGGCCGAGAAGGCTGGTCAGATCCTTTCGCTCTGCAACACGATGGGCGAGGGTTGGCTGCTGACCGCTGAGATGTGCGACCTCATTGAGACAGGCACGCCAAACATCGTCTGCGCTCAGCCGTTTGCCTGCCTGCCTAACCACGTTGTCGGCAAGGCGGTCATCAAGCGCCTGCGCCAGATGCACCCTGAGTCCAACATTGTTGCTGTCGACTACGACCCAGGCGCGTCCGAGGTCAACCAGCTCAACCGTATTAAGCTGATGATTTCGGTTGCTAAGGAGAACTACAAGAACGGCGTAAACGGTGAGTTCAAGCTGGAAAACGCTGACGACCCCGTTACCAACGACGCAACCATGCCATATACCGGTCGCGACAAGTTTGGCCTGGATTCCGTTGTCCGCGAGGGCGGTCACTCTTGCTCGTCGCACCACGTGTCTGCGCTGGAAGCAACTGGTGCCAACCTGGGCGATCACGGCCGTACCGCTCCTGACCACGGAAAAGATTACGGTTCCATTAGGCTTTCCGAGGAGCAAATGGCTGCTATCGAGCGCGCCAAGAAGAAGGCCGGCGTCAAGTAGCACGGCGGCGCGGGTGCGCGTCGGCAGACGCGAAGCTGCGGCGAACGCGCACGAAACGCTTTCGGCCAGACGCAAAAACTGAGATTTGCACGTTAATGAGCCCCAAACTTTGGTTTGGGGCTCATTTTTGGCGAATTTAGGCCTTGAATTTTCATTGCTAGTGCAACAACAAAAGAGAAGGTAGTGACCCATGGGTCTACAATGGCGCTTACGACAACGTTCATTGAAAGGATTTCCATGGGTCACTATAGCCATCTTAGCATTGAAG
>OKVG01000229.1_pt1 | contig 55529 bp, 53 predicted proteins | sample 1606981 | NCBI WGS metagenome assembly OKVG01 (sample SAMN03281018, study PRJEB24777) | human gut metagenome | isolation source: fecal sample PR128 from 1 month old male Malay infant, vaginal delivered... | reverse complement strand
CCGTGACGAGCACGAACGCTGCAATGGCACTCCAGATGATGATTTTACTCAGATGCTGCTGCTTTTTGTCGGCAAACGCCATTTCGAGCAAACCGATCAAGCCAATGGCAATCAGAATCTTGATGACCGTTAACATGGGATTGCGGTTGAAAGCAAACCGCATTAAGACCACGCTGCTGATGATGGAGACGAGGTAACAAACCCGCGCAATCATCGTCCACATGACAAATTGACGAGTACGACTAAAAAGCGCAATGCCGGCAGCAACTGCCAAGACGGCCCATGAAATCAGATGTAACCACAGCCACATAAAAATACCCCCTTTTTCTGAAATCAAAAGTACTAGTCCCACTATACCGCTTTCCGAAAAGACGTGCGATAGCCAGTGAAAATTAGTAAAACACGAACATTAAACACAACTATTTGAAAAATAAACGTATTTTCTATTGCAAGTTGCGACATTCTTCGGTAAACTTTTCATATTCAAGTTAGGGGAGCGTGTCATGGAAAACTTTTTTCATTTAAAGCAGAATAAGACCACGCCGATGACAGAAGTCATGGCGGGGCTTACAACATTTTTTGCAATGTCATATATTTTATTCGTTAACCCGCAAGTTTTGTCACAAACCGGCATGCCGGCTCAGGCGGTGTTCTTAGCAACGATCATTGCCAGTGCGGTTGGTACTTTGGTTATGGGGTTGTTTGCTAACGTGCCGTACGCTTTGGCACCGGGCATGGGCCTCAATGCTTTCTTCACTTACACGGTTGTCTTCGCGCTTGGTTTTAGCTGGCAAGAGGCGTTGGCACTGGTGTTCATCTGTGGTGTCATTAACATTTTGATTACGGTCACCAAGATTCGAAAATTGATCATCGTTGCGATTCCGGAAGCCATTCAACACGCGATTGGCGGCGGGATCGGTGTTTTCGTTGCTTATATCGGGATCAAGAACGCTGGCTTTTTACAGTTTACGTCCGAAGCATCTAGCATTAATACCATCAACGGCCAGCCGCTTAAGGAAGGTGCATTGACCCTCAAGCACGGGATTGAATCCGTGGTTTCAAACGGCGGCATTGTTCCGGCGCTGGTTAACTTCACCCAAGCCGGTGCCGTGTTAGCCTTGATCGGTTTGGTCATCATGGTGATCTTGAACGTTAAAAAGGTGCCTGGTGCTATTTTGATCGGGATCTTATTAACCACGATTATCGGGATTCCGATGGGCGTGACAGATTTACATCTCAGTGCCGCCAACTCGTTTGGAAGCGCATTTGCCTCACTACAGACAACTTTTGGCGCTGCTTTTTCTGCTAAAGGGATGGGGTCATTGTTCGCCAATCCAGATAAAATCGTCCTTTCAATCATGACGATTTTTGCCTTTAGTTTCTCGGATATTTTTGACACGTTGGGCACCTTTATCGGAACCGGCCGACGCACGGGTATTTTCTCGGACGCTGACGAACAGGCGTTGGAACAAGGATCAGGTTTCTCATCCAAAATGGATCGGGCGTTGTTTGCTGATTCCATCGCGACCGGGGTTGGTTCTATCTTTGGTACCAGTAACGTCACCACTTATGTTGAAAGTGCCGCTGGGATCGGTGCTGGTGGCCGAACCGGTTTGACTTCCGTTGTCGTTGCCGGTATGTTCCTGCTCAGTTCAGTCTTTGCGCCATTCATCGCCATTGTGCCGACCCAAGCACTGGCACCAGCTTTGATCTTAGTTGGTATCATGATGATGAGCACCTTTAAGGAAATTGAATGGGATGACTTGTCCCAAGCGATCCCGGCCTTCATGGCATCAATTGTGATGGGCTTTGTTTACAACATCTCATATGGGATCGCCGCGGGCTTCATCTTCTACTGCCTGATCAAGCTGATCACGGGCAAGGTGAAGGAAATCCATCCGGTCTTAGCCATTGTGACAATTGGCTTCATCTTGAACTTTGTCATCTTGGCATCACTTTAATCCAAAGCTTAAATAGACTTTTAAAAGAAGCCGAAACAGCCACCGTTACTTACTGAGTGAATAAGTAAGGCGAGCTGCTTCGGCTTCTTTTTTAGTTGGGTGACTTGTAGTATCCTCATGCTGAGGTGATAGACAATGGCTTTAAAAACAATTTTTCATTTGGACACAACCCAACGCTGGGCGCACTTGGCTTCAAATCTCAACAATTATCTAGGCGCTGAACCCGACGCTGACATCGAAGTACTGGTGAATGGAGACGGCATCACCGTTTACTTTGACGCGCAAGTGACGGAGTTCATTGCGGCGCACCCACAGGTAAAATTCTTTGCTTGCCACAATTCACTTCAGCAGCGTCATTTAGACGAACGGCAATTACCGGCAACCGTTCAAGTCGTGCCAGTTGGTGTGGTTAAACTGGCACAAGCGGAAGCGGCTGGATATGGGTATATTAAGCCGTAATCAATAAAGGCTGATAGGGTCGTTAAAATCGTGAGGGGATTTTTGCAACCTTATAGGAACGCGGAGGAATTTCACGATGAAAAAGACTATTGTTCTATGTGCTTTTCAACCGGTGCTGGAACTGGACTTGTAAATAAACTAGAATCCTACTATAAAAGTCAACGTATTTACACACGCTTTGCTGATTTTGTAGGTACTCGTTTCAGAGGTTCCTTGGACACATTGCCTGGAACGACAGTCGAGTATTTGACAGGTGGTAATTCTGCAATGGCTGCTGCCAGAACACTCTTTGCTGTGAAATTTAGAATTCCTGATTTAACCTATGACTCAGCTGGTATCGCAAAGGCATTTAAGGAATTAATTGATGGACATATGGAGCGATCATAAAATTGGAATAGGTGCTTTGTTTTTGATTCTTGTACTTGCAAACCAAACTTTGTTGTGTACATGGCAGGGTATAGGATTACTTGTTCTAGGGATTATCCTGTTGTTTGTGGGGGCTTTTTCAGATGAGCACAGCTTTTGGCCCAAGGTAGCATTTACATTGGTTATGGCAGCTCTCTTCTTACAGACACATCAATATGCTGGTTACTCAACAATGCGTATTGTTAGTCATGGACAGACTCTCCAAGTCTTTGCCCAAAAGAGCACGTATGGAGAAACAACATACATGTTCGAGGTTTATGAGAAAGGGAGCTTTCTCTATCGCAAGGTGAATAAGAACACGATTCAATATGTCACCGCGTCTAATACAAGTTCAAGACAAGTCTTCAAAATCGTATGGCCAAAATTACGAAAAGAATAGCGTAATAATGATTTAGTTCGTTACTGAGTATCTAACGTAGATCTCAGATAGGATAGTTGCATGGTTTGCTGGTAGTCTTATTTTAAGATTCCGGACTTGGATAGGTTAAAGTTATTTGTCCCAAGTGTTTGGGGGGCATGATTGAATACCACATGAAATGATCAAGGAGAGTGGTTTAGAAGAGACTTTTTGATGAGACTGCATAGGTCCTAAACAAAAAATCTACCTCATTTTTAGAAAATTGAGATTGCGCTATAAGTAGTTTCAAATAACAAGCGCCGCCGCTGAGAACTGAAAAAGTTCATGGTGACGATGCTTGTTTTCTTGTTAATAAAAAATGACCCGCCATTAGGCCGCAAACGTTCAATTGCAAGGTACACTTAAAACGGCTTCGATAACCCTTATGCTTTAAGGAATACTGAAGCCGTTGGTTTTTTAGCCTTTTCTTATCGTAAACAGTTGGCTTGAACTTTTGTGAATACAAGACTAGTTTGCTAACGATCCCAGTTAGCTAATCCCATTCAACAATTCCTGACGCAGATTTGCGTAAGCAGGGTCGGCATAGGCAACATCTGGTGCTAGTTGGAAGAAAGGATTTTTGTAGGTGGCTTTGATGATGCCGGGGTGCCCGTTCATCACAACGATCCGCTGGCCGAGAAACAACGCTTCGTCAAGATCATGCGTAATGATTATCACAGCATTTTGAGTTGCCTGCCATAAGTCAAACAACAGGGCGTGCATATCGGCACGAGTGTGATTGTCCAGTGCACTAAATGATTCATCTAGCATGAGTAAGGGTGGCTGGTTAATAAAGGCGCGGGCGAGAGCAACTCGTTGTTTTAGGCCGCCGGAAAGGTCATAGATAGGCTGATTGGCGAAATGGCGCAGTCCGGCGCGGTCAAGGAGAGCTGGTAGATTGTCAGCTGATTGGTAACGCATTTTAGGACCGAATAGAATATTGTCGCGGACATTTAACCACGGATAAAGTGCCATTGATTGAAAGACGACACCGCGTTCCCATGACGGGCCTGCGATAGGGATGCCGTTCATGGTTAAGGTTCCTTGACTAGGTGGCAGGTAGCCGGCAATCAGATTTAGCAAGGTCGTTTTACCAATGCCGGAAGGACCGACAATGACGGTGGTCGAATTTGATGCAATGTTTAAGTTAATATTGTGGACAGTTGGTAAGCGCTCATTTTGGTAACAATAAGCTACATGATCAAGTGTCAGTAATGACATGATTGCCCCCTAGTTGAGATATCGCGGTGTAATGAAACGATCGCAGTCTTTTTGACTCACTGGTTTGGTTAATGTTTGTTGGCGCCACATAAATTGTGCCGTTTCGAAAAATTGCGCGCGAAATTGTCGCGTCATAAATGTTCGTTGGGATTGATCGGATAGCCATTGAGAGGTGCCAATCTGTTTCTTAACGGTGGCAACCGGTAGCGAAAGGCTCTTGGCGGCCGTTCGATAGATGCTTTGAGGAAGATCTTGATACTGGCTGTGGATCTTGTTTAAAGTTGCCAATAACGTTCGAAGCACATCTGGCTGTGTTCTTATGAAAGCATCTGTTGCTAGGGTCACATTGGCGGTTAGGTGACCGGTTTGCGCCATTTGACGACTATCAATCAGCTGTTTGTTGCCCAATAATGCCGAGAGGCTGGGTTCCCAAGTATAAGCACCATCAATATCACCACGCTGCCAAGCCGCCACGATTTCTGGTGTTTGCATGTCAAGCACCTCAACCTGATTGGTTAAGTGGTGCTGCTGGAGTAGCATCATCAAGCTATAATGCGATGTTGAGGCAAACGGGGTCGCGATTTTCTTATGCTTGAGTTGTCCCCATGTGTCGATTCCGGCTTTTTGGCGAATTACCAAGGCCTCGTTACTGCCGATGATGTCGTTAATCCACACTAGTTTAGCGGAAATACCGGCAGCCAGTGCAACCACGGCATTGGTGTGCCCCATGGTTGCCAACTGAACATCATTGGCGATCAAGGCTTTGTTGGCATCTACCCCAGAGTCGAAGGCAATGAACTGAACGGTTAGCCCTTTTGCTTGACAGGCTTTCTGCAGTAGGTGACGCTGACGGGCCACGGCCACATCGTTAGGAACCCGAAGGACGCCGATTTTAATGGTCCCCGCTGATGTAGGTGTGGCGTGACAACTGCTGAGCCCAAGCAAGGAGCAGATGAGAAGCAACACCCACAGCCATAGGCGATGATGGTTTGTCATGATGCCCAGTCAACTCCTTCCTTGCCATTTGATGAAATGCTGACCGAATCGCTTGAGTAACCAGTCTAGTAACACGCCGGTAAGGCCCATGACAATGATATCGACTATCATGACATCACTTTTAAGATAATGCGAAGCGTCGATGACCATCCACCCAATGCCACTGGTTGAGGCGATCATTTCAGCTGATACAATCGTTGTATAAGCCATCCCGACAGCAGAACGGATACCGGTCATAATACCGGGCAGTGCGGCTGGAAATACGATACGGGTAAAGATTTGCCGAGAATTAGCGCCTAGCGAGGCGGCATTATGCCGATAGTCAAGATTAATACTTGACACTGCATCGTATGCGGCTAAGTAAATAGGTGGTAGTGCAGCGAGAAACAAGAGTAAGATTTTTGAAGATTCACCAATGCCAAGCCATAAAATAAGTAAGGTATAGTATGCCAATGGCGGAATCGGGCGAAGAAACTGAATGATCGGGTCGATAAACTGCCCGGTTTTCACATGATAAGCGCTTAGTAAGCCAAGTGGTGTGCCGCTCATGACGGCTAGGACAACTGCAACTGTTACCCGTCTCAATGTTAGTAAATAATGTTCCCAAAAAGGCGTCCCATTGTATCCGAACTGCAAGAGATTCACCGCTGCTAGCCAAACTCGTCCCGGCGAAGGCAAAAGAACTGGGGACACTAAATGAAGCCGCGTGGCAAGCCACCATAGGCTCAAGATAACTGCTGGTATCAATAGCCACCCAAAATGGCGGGATAGTCGATGTTTGATGGTCATGATGGGATCCTCCGTTGGCAAAAGGCTGAAAACCACAAATGTCTAGACCACCCAGGCCTAGACATTTGTGGTTGATCTAAAAACCTAGAGCAGGTCGAAGCGATAGTTCGTCACAATTGGTTTCCGATTCTGAGTCGTGTCTTCGAAATATTCGAATTCACAGAGATCCAAGAAGGAACCCGCAATGTTGTAAATATTATGGTAACCTTTATTGCCAAGCGCTCGGGCAACGTTGTAACTTCTTTGACCACTCAAGCAATGGATATAAACCGGTTGGTCTCTGGGAATCTCATCAAGATGTTCGCGAAAACGACTCATCGGAATGTTTTTGGCAGAGATGATGTGACCTTCTGCAAATTCATCAGGCTCCCGCACGTCAATCAGCATCGCGCCAGCTTCGACTAACGGACGAACTTGTGAAACCATGATTTGTTTAAATTCGCCGTTTAAGATATTCGTGGCCACCAGTCCAGCCATATTCACTGCATTCTTTGCGGTGCTAAAAGTTGGTTGATAGCATAGTTCCAAGGTCTCAAGATCCTCAACATAATTGTGATTGGTGATGGCGGTAGCAATAATATCAATCTGCTTATCAACACCGCTTTCACCGATAGCTTGTGCGCCGAGAATTTCATCTGATGGATACGCGAAGATCAATTTCAGATAGAGCGGTTTAGCGCCCGGTATAAGTGCCACTTTATCTTTAGGGATCACAAGGGCTTCCCGATAGTCAATTTTGGCATCTTGGCATTGGCGGGCAGTTAAACCGGTGGAAGCCACATTCATGTTGAAGACTGGCAAACACTGGGATCCAATCACGCCACGATTGCGGATTTGACGACCGAAGGCATGATCGACGGCTTGCCGCGCCTGTAGTTGTGCTGGGAAGGCTAGATTGAGGCGTGTTGGTTGCCGTAAGAGACGTTGATAAACTTCAATGGCATCACCCACAGCATAAACATGCGGCAAATTTGTTTGAAAGGCTTGATTAACTTGAATATTGCCGGTTTTGCCCAACTTGATCCCGCTTTGTTGAGCCAACTCCGTATCCGCTTTAACGCCAATCGCCATGATGACGATATCTGTCGGTAATTCCTTACCAGAAGCTAAAGTAATGTGGTCATTCTCAATTGCTGTTAATGTGTCGTGAACGATTAACCGAACATCGTTATCGAGCATTGTTTTTTGGACAAGTTGTGCCATATCTTGATCAATGGTGGCCAGAATGTGGTCCGCGCCTTCGATTAAATTGACATGGTAACCACCTTTAACCAGATTTTCTGCCGCTTCAATGCCGATAAAACCGCCGCCGATGACGGAAACATTAGTTGCTTTGCGATCTTTAAGCGCAGTAGCCAAGGCTTTAATGTCGTCAACATTGCGAATTGTGAAGACATTGGTGTTCTGAATGCCGTGAATGGATCGCGGCAGAATCGGTACGGCGCCTGGGGACAGGAAAAGATCATCATATGAATCGGTTGTCACTTCCCCAGTACGAACATCCTTGACGGTCACCGTTTGTGTCTCAGCGTGAATGGCTGTTACCTCATGATTGACGATCGCATCAATATTATATTGTTGCTTAAATTGTTCAGAATCCATCAAAACGATACTTTCCGCGTCCGGAATCATGCCAGATAGGTGATAGGGCAGCGCACAATTTGAAAATGAGACATTCGGGCCCTTTTCATACATCGTAATTTGTGCAGATTCATCCAATCTACGTGCGCGTGCCGCGACAGATGCACCACCGGCGACGCCACCGATAACAATAATCTTTTTACTCATGTTGCATATCCTCCTTGAGAAGTTTATTTGGTAGATAGGTTGGGCAAAGCGCTAATTTACCTTGGAATAGTTTGATAGCAAAAGCAGCCCCTAAGATCAAGAAAAGCATAAAGATATAACCGTGTAACGAAAAGTTGGTGATAGATGAGTAAAGCGCGCCAATGTTGCAGCCGCGTGCCATTCGAGAGCCTAGACCCATGAGTGCACCACCAAGAGCATAGCCGCTAAAATCTGCCAACGACATTTTGAGATTGGCTTTGAACCGACCTGCCAGCAAGAAAGCGATGAGTGCCCCAGCAACAATACCAATGTTGCGAACAGTTCCGCCGTCTGCCCACAGGGGACCGCTCATGGCCTTTGCGGTTTCGTCAAAAGCCGGTGAAGTGAAATGCATCCCGAACAACTGCAGGAATTTTTGATCCAGTGTGACAAATGGGGTGGTGACGCCCCATGCTTTATTAGTGGTAATCATAATGAAGCTGGCAGCAAGTGTGAGTCCAATTCCTCCAGCCAAAAATGACCAGCGCTCAATGAATAATTTGTGATACGTTTCCCATGAAAGCCATTTGAGAGGCGCGGTGTCGTTGACAGGCAGCGGCTTTTCGTAGTCAGCCCAATCCGATTGGGGATGTAACCAGGCACCGGACGCTTTTTTCTTGTTCTCATAGGACTTCGTTAGCATATAAAGCCCAAATAGTAGCGCAATCGTGAGAAGGATGGCGCCCCAATAACCAATATATTGGGGTAGCCACACGTTAATTCCAATTTTGCCAATGGCAGTATTGTCAAGCACGTAACCGAAGTATTGCCCTGGTGCGGCAAAAAGAATGAAGAATGGGAAGGCAATCCAGGCATGACCCTCACCTTCACCAAAATCGGATAAGGTTCCGGAAGCGCAACCGCCAGCCATGATCATGCCCATTCCGAAGAGAAAAGCTCCCAGCATGACGGAAATATTTCCGATTCGAACGTTTTGGGTGCCAGGGATCAGCGCTTGATTGGCATTGGTAATCTCCCAAGCGGGTACTGCACCTTTACTAGCAGCAAACCACTGAATGCCAAAGTTGATGAGTGCTGTGGTCAAAAGCATCACTAGTAGCGCCACCGTTAAACTGCTTTCGCCACGATAAAAGATACGCTTGACGCCGCCGGCAAAACCGAATCTGGAACGTGTCAGTATATAACCGATCATTAGGCCGGCAAATAAGGCTATTGGCAGTGAAGCTGATGATCGTTGTAGAAAAATAGCCCACACACCTGTTAATATCAGCACAATCAGGCCGATAAATGGTTGATGTTTATTCAGCCCATAGCGATCGAACCCTTTTGATATCATGGAAACCCCCCGATCTTTTTACAATTAAAATGTATATTATTTCACAATTTAATTGAAATACTTATTCAGGTCCTTTAATATAACCTGTAGGGTATGGCGTTATTTTGGGGGATGATTTAGTGAAGGACACAACACAGTTTCTTACCTACTTGCGAACGATTATTTCAACTGGCAGCGTGACGGCGGCAGCGAAGCGCTTGTATATTTCGCAGCCATACTTGAGCAGGACCATTAGTGAACATGAACGTCGCTTGGGTTATCGCTTGCTGGATCGCGATAAACGACCAATCGCCTTAACTGCGATTGGCGTGCAATATGTTCGCACCTTGGAACAATTAAATAATCAATATAATAAGCTGATGCATGATTTAGAAAAAATGGCAGATGTCAGCCACTTACGGTTAGGCATTAATCAGTCAATGTCGACAATTGTGGCACCCCCGCTACTGTATCGATATCATCAGGTTCATCCAGAAAGTCAGATTGCGTTTACTGAAGGTATTTCCAGCGAATTGGGCGATTTACTGTTATCGGGGCGAATTGACGCGCAATTGCGATTAATGCCGATTTTTTCGAATGAAATTACTTATTATCCGGTTTGTGAACTGCCAGTTTATTTATTAGTCAATGACAGTTCATCGCTTTTCACACCCGGCCGACGGGAAATTTTGACGCTGCCGATCAAAGCTGCTCAATTCGATCAACTAGCATATATCACGTTGGATTCAGGTTCGGGATTCATGAGACAGCTAAGTGTCTTTTTGACGAACAAAAGATTCATCCAAGGACGGCTTTTAACGTGCGGTTCATTCAAACTGCCGCTAATCTTGCGTATCAGGGCTTGGGATGCACATTTGTGCCGCAATACTGTCTTCGCCGCCAGTTTGATGCGTCTCAATGTAATATTATCAAGGTACCCATGGAGCAATTGTCCGTTAAGATTGTTCTTGCATATCGCAGGGATTCCGGACTGGCGAGCAAAGTACAACAGTTAATTGATGAAACAGAGTTACCGACGTTGCTTCAGGAACTTTGTCAGGATTAAAGTGTGATCGCTACCGTCTGAGAAGCGCTGGAAAAGCAGATTTCAAGCGCTGCTGTTAGATTAGTTCAATGAAAACCACGCAAAAAGCACCCACGATCAAAATATTCGCGAGTGCTTCTTTCGAGTTCTGACATAATTGGAGGAGCGGGAATGCGCGTGGTGATCTAAGATTTCTCCACGGCCTGCAGCGGTTCTGTATTAAACGGAACCAACTGCCGCTCGATTGCTTCACGCTGGTCTTCCAAGAACGGTGGCAGTTCCAAATGCACGCCGGCTTCTTCGTAAGTCTCGTCAAGTAGGAAGCCAGGGCCATCCGTGGCGATTTCAAAAAGGATGTCGGAAATTGGTCGGAAGTACTCTGAAGCAAAGTAGAAGCGATCCACAAAGCCAGAAGAATTCAAACCAGCATTCCCGATTTTCTCAATCCAGTATTGCAGGCTATCACGGTCGTCAGTGCGGAAGGCAAGGTGGTGGACGCCACCAAAGCCTTGATAAGCTGCGGGTATCAACCGCTGATAATCGATGATGACTTGCGCACCGTGGCCGCCGTTGTTCAGTTCAAGCAAGGTGTGTTGACCGTCCTTGGCGATTTGTTTAAAGCCGAGCAGATCGGTCATGACACTGATTAACTCATCATAGTGATCAGTCGTGATGTACTCAGGACCAAGACCGCCGATTGCAAATTGTGGGTCAACCGTCGAATGTCGCCAAGGGGTTCCCGCTGGCACGCCTTCATTGTGTTCGTCACTGATCAGCTGATATTGCTGGCCATCAAAATCATGAAAACGGAGAATCTTGGCGCCAAATAGTTCGTCAATCGCATCATGGCGCACGCGTTGATCATCAAATCGTTTGATCCAATACGTTAATGCAGCATCAGAAGGGACCCGAAAACTAGTGCGGGCGATTTCGTTGTTGCCGTGTTGTGCATTTTTGAATGCCGGGAAAATCAAAGAAAGTAATATCCGTTCCCGCAGTTCCCATGTCATCGGTGAAATAAAGGTGATAGGTACGAACATCGTCTTGATTGACGGTTTTTTTAATCAGGTGCAAGCCTAAAATACCACTCATGAACCGAAAAATTCGTGGTGAGCTCGATGTAATTGCGGTTAGATGATGAAGACCGGTGAGTTGATTAGCCATTTCGTATCCCTCTCTTGCTTACATTTAGTAAGTAAAAGATAACATGGCTCACCTTGAAAAACAAGCTTTGCGTTTTGGTTAAAATCATTAAGGTCTTATCAAAATGCCCGTTTTCGGCCAAGTTGCTGGGCGATCGCGTGATATGCTCATTTCAATCATATAAGTGGATGGCAAAAAGGAGCGCATGGCGATGTTCAATTTTCAGGATAATCCGGATGAGTATAAACGGTTAATGCAGCTTGAAGTTTTGATTGCGATTGTGGCCATCGCGGCGAGCATCGTGATGTTCAGTTTTGGGGTCATGACCGGCGCTTTGTTTGCGGCAATTGCTGGGGCCTTTTTCCTTATGGATGCCATTGTTGAGGGCCTTCGTTTGCTAGGAGCAACGCGCGGTTTTAGCCGGTTCATTGGTACGGCAATTGCGATTCCTGCTTTGGCTGGTTATTTGATCATGATGTTCAATCGATTCCCGTTGCAAGTGGCTTAATCAAAGTTATTTGGCTACCACGCTGTCAGTTAGCGGATCCGGTAACACCGAAACCATGACGTATTTTAATCGCATTTGAAAATAGGCCCCTGAGATAACACGGTTAAGCTGTGTTTTCTCAGGGGCCTATTTTGTTTGGGTATGAGTAGGGGTCACCTATAAGTCGGCCGGTCTAAAAATGGAAGTCTTCCTTATCCGCAACATCTTCGGCGGTCAATTCATAGCGAACCAGTGGAACTTTGCTGCCGTCTGGTAAGGTCCGGTCATGATGATAATCGCCGACTTTGGTAAAGAAGTTGGTGGTCAATAACTTGGCGCCGCGTTCATTGGTCGCAGGCAAGATGACATAAACCCGCTTCAACCCAAGCTCAAAAAAGGCAAAGCCCAGCATCCGTTTGATCACTTCACTCATAATGCCTTCGCCTTGATGGCTGGCAAGCGTTTCAAAGCGTACTTGCGCCACGGTTTTCTTTTGGCTGAAATTCCAGATACAGAAACTGCCAAGGAATTCGTGGCTGGCGCGATCCATGATGCCATAAAGTAAGGCGTTGTTGCTCATTACCAGCCGCATCGAACGGTTAATGTAGCGGGCAGTGTCTGTAATTTTTTGATCAAATTCGCGTCCGGATTCGGCAGCAACTTGGCGGTCGGCGCGCAACTGGAAAATGTCTTTGATCTTAAAGGTTGTCAGCCAATCCATGGTGTAATGGACGGACATAATCGGATGGTATTTTTCAAAGCTTTGCATGATAGGAGCCTCCGTAAACATGATGTTAAGTATGCGTCAGCCCAATTTAAAGCAGGCGTGTGAGTTGCAACTTCCAGTATCGTGACGCATCTAGGTCATGGTACTCATCGTTTCCTGCTTAGGCGTTTGGGACTGAGAACACTTGCTGGAGTTAGCTTAACATAAAAACCGCCAATACACTGATTTGAAAACCATTCGCAATTTGGTACGGACCAAAAGGCTAAAGTCAAGTCCCGATCTTAATTAAAAAACACTTGAGCAGACGTATGTTATCAAGATGTGGTAGCGAAAACTTGGAGATTTTCAACTAATAGCGGGCTTTCTTGGCCTGTATGGACGCGGTTTGTTTACCGTCTTAAAAAGGATTTTTTTATTTTTTTAGCAGGCAAATAAAAACTGAAAATGACAACATATAGTTTTAGCTTATATAATCATAAACATCGCAAAGGGGGTGAGTAATTTGAAACAGCTTTTTTTTGGCTCATGTCGGGGTTAATGCTGCTACAACCGGTTGGGTTAAACGTGGGGCAACAAGTTGAATCGGCGCTGGCGAGTCAACCGACAACATCTGGTCAGCCATCAGTAGCAACCAGCTCGTCATCGGTAGCTAGTCGCGAAAGTTTACAAACACCGAGCGCGGCATCGGCTGCAAGTGAATCAGCGGCAACGCAGGCATCGGTGCCAGCAGTGGTCGGCGAGAAACAGCAACCAACCAGCACCACAACGCCAGCCGAATCAACCACGCTGAAACGATCCAAGCGGGCCACTTCGCCAGAGTCAAGTAATCAACCGCAACCGTGCTTGGTTCAAACCGCCAAAGCATTAGCCGAAGCGGTACGGCGAGGCGAAACGTATATCCGCTTGACTGCTGACATTAACATCGGTCGCGCGGCGATTCCGGTCAAGCATTCACTCGTGATTGATGGTGATCACAAATACACTTATATGTACAACGGTGGCGAAAACTGGCATGTCGGTTTGTACTTTGCCGCCAGTAATATCAGTATCACGTTCAAGAATCTGAAAATCGGTGATCCGCGCGTCAAGAACTCTGCCAACAATTATTACGGCATTGCACCAGCGGAGAACCTCATTAAGAACAGTAAGATTATTGTCGAAAATGTTGATTACTATTCTGATCGCGGGGCCCAGCCGTTCCACATTCGCAACGCAAGCAACCAAATCGTCTTCAGAGGGAAAAATTCATTTCATACCACTAAAATTGCTGGATCGGTTTTAGTTCAGGAATTTGCTGAAGCGACTAACTTTCTTTTTGAAGAAGATTCGGATACCACGATTAATATGGAAAATACAGAGCTAATCGGTACTTTCTGGCCATCAACCGGCCCGCTGAACCTAACCCTGAAAAATCGGGCGCGACTCAAAGTGGTTAGCGCCAATGCACTGGTTTATTCAGATGGCGGGGCGTTGCACAAGAATCGCATAACAGTTGGGGAAGGCGCGGTCTTAGACGTTAAGCTCACAGACAAAAAAGATGGCGTGCTAATGTACCATGACCACGATTTAACCATTGATGTCCAAAAAAATGGCCGTTTTCTAGCCGAAACAGTTGGAGCAAACAACTTTAACAAGAATTCCAGCCTGAATTTAGGGCCGGGTGCCAAAGCCGAATTGAAAAACACTCACGGCGATTTCTATAAAAATGGCAGTGGGACGATTCGACTCGACAACGCTGACGAATTGCTGATGACCTCGGGAAGCCATGGTAAAACCAGTCCAACCGGGTTGTCAGCATCGAAACCAACGTTAACATTTGCCCCTTTTTCCACTGATACAAAAGGATATGGCATTTATGCCGATGATCAATGGGTCACGGATCAAGCTGATACATCATCGTGGGCATTTACGCCATCCCGGATCAAACGCAGCCCAACTGCTTTGACGAGAGGGCAGGAACACCAGATTCAGGCGGCATCACGCTTTAAGGTGGTTCGTAATGCAACTAAAGGCACCACCGAAAGCCCTAAGAATCCGCCAGTCGTCACACCAGCTAAAAAACCCGGTCAGCTGCTTTTGAAACAAGTACCGGATTTTGATTTTGGACCCCGTCTGATCAAGCCGGAGACCCAGATCCTAAGGCCCAAAGTTGATGGTGAATTCATTATTGAAGACACTCGAACGGCGGCAGCTAAGTCAGTCAAAGTCTATGTCAAAGTTATAAAGCCGTTTAAAAATGGCAATCTCGATGTGACCAGTTGTCTAAGCTACATCAACCGCTCAGGCACGGAACAACAGCTTTCTGATCAAGCTGTTTTGGCAGAAGAGATAGACATGACGTCACCGCAGTCGTTAAGCAGTCAGTGGAATCAGGCCACTGACGAGCAGGCTCGTGGGCTCAAGTTAGTGTTGCCAGTCGAGAAGCAAAAGTTGGGAACTTTTACAGGTGAGTTTGAATGGTCAGTTCAAGATGTGCCGACCAATTAAGAGGGTGGTTCCAAGTGATGAAAAAGTGGCTACTGCTGGTAGTTTTGCTAATCGGTTTTACTTGTCCACCATCGCAAGCGCTAGCAGTCGAGACACAAACATCCGGTGAAATTAGCTTTTTTGAAGTTGAGCAGCCGGTTAATCAACCGTCACCAGAACAGATCAAGCCAAAGCAACAGGTGAACGTACCACCACCAACCAAAGAAGACCAGCTACCAGCCTTGGGAATGATGACCCCACTGCTTGTGAGTTTAATCGGGCTACTACTGGTGTTGCTGATGCTACTGATTTTGCTGACAAAACAATCTAACACAAACAAGAAAGAGGAAGAATAAACATGAAAAAGTTTTACGTGATGGCATCAATGCTTGGATTAGGTATGTTGGGTTTGGCTGGAGTAACACCGACACTGGTTTCTGCTAGTGATGTGACTTCAAATGGCCAGGTTAAGTTTAAGTTGGATCAAAGCCAAACTGACCCGAAAAACCCATTAGATCCCGCTGATAAGAACCCAGGCAAGCCGACCGATCCTACTCATCCTGGTGGCAAAGTTCCGGGTGGCACCGGGGGCCCGTTGTCGATCGACTTTGCTTCAAGTCTCATTTTTGGAGAAGCTGAAATTAGTCATGAAGATGCAACGTATTACGCAAAACCGCAAACTTTCACACAAGACGATGGCACAACCGTTGACCGCCCGAACTTTATCCAGGTGACCGACAAGCGCGGCACATTTGAAGGTTGGACGTTAAAAGTGAAGCAGGAAAACCAATTTGCGGTTAAAGACGATCCGACCAAGGAATTGACCGGCGCCCAACTGAGCTTTACAAATGGTAACTTGGTTTCAAGCACCGACGCACAATATGCACCGAAGTTCCAGAAGTCATTTGATCTCATTCCGGGCCAGGCACAAATTGCGCCAGTTGAAGCGGCTGCTGATCAAGGGATGGGCACCTGGATCTACCGGTTCGGCGATGATAAGGAGATGGCCAAGTCAATTGCGTTGTCAGTGCCAGGCAAGACCCCGAAAATGGCTAAAGCCTACACGACTGCTTTAACCTGGTCATTGGAATCAACACCAGCGAATACCACAAGTACCCCAAGCACTACAAGCACGCCAAGTACAACGGGTACCACCAAACCTTAAAAAGCTGGAACGACACTGATGATTTTTGGCTAGCATCAACGGTTTGCTAACGGACTTGAAACATTCAAACTCATTGGAGAAGGATACGATGACGGCACTAGGCCGCATCGTTGGGGGAACTTAATCAAAAGGAGATACTTTGTGAAGAAAAAACTTTTCTGCTTCATAACGCTTATTGTGATGTTGATCATGCCTGCCACTCAAGTTTTTGCTTCGGAATTAAACTTTGCTGCTAAAGCCGAGTTACCGGACAATCAAGTGAATCCTGATGTTAGCTATTTTGACATCAAAATGAATCCTGGCGCGCAGCAAACGTTACATGTTCAGTTGCGTAATGAAACCGAAAAGCCAGTGACACTCGATGTCGAGCTTGCCAGTGCCACCACGAATCTCAATGGCGTGGTGGAATATACACCCAACACGATTAAGCCGGCAAAGAGTTTGCAATTCAACATGAAGGATTATGTTAAAGCGCCCAAGCAAACCGTTATTCCAGCTAAGGGCAGTACCGTTTTGGATTTAGCTGTTAAGATGCCGGATAAAAGTTTTAATGGCGTCATGGCTGGGGGAATTACCCTTAAAGAACATGGCTTGAGTGATCAAGGTGGCCAAGCATCAGGCAAAAAGGTTGCGATCAAAAATCGCTTTTCCTATGTCATCGGGCTCCTGATGCGCCAAAACTTAGCCGCTGTTCCAGCTCACGTTAAATTGAATGCGGTTAAGCCAAGTCAGGTTAATGCACGCAATGTCATTTTAACTTCGATGGAAAATGATACGGCAACCTTCATTCAGCAAGTAGCCGTGGATGCAAAGATCTTTGCTAAAGGTTCTAACCAGGCACTTTACCAAGTTGCCAAAGAAGGGCTGCAGATTGCGCCAGATACGAACTTTGATTTTCCAATTGCGTTGGCGGGGAAAGCATTAAAGCCGGGAACGTATGTGGCTAAACTCGAAGTCTATGGTAATCGGCAGCCAAACGGAAAGATCTTACGCACAACGGCAGAAGGTAAGCAGCATTACCGGGATCACTGGACCATGACCAAACAATTTACCATTACCGAAAAAGCGGCTTCAACGTTAAATCAGCGGGATGTGACGATCAAGCCAAGCCATCCGCAGTGGACGTACATTCTGATTGGTGCTGTGATCGTCCTCATGGCACTGATCATCCTGCTACTGATTTTGCTACTGCGGCGTCAGGCTAAGAAACAAGCTTCTTAATCAAAATTGTCTGAGCAAGGTGTTTGCAAGTTTTGAAAACTGGCGGCATCATGGACACAAATAAAGGACTCTGAGAATTCGTGAACGATACCGATCCAGAAGAAATGATGATATCTGAAAATTCGCGCCTTTGGTTATCAGCAATGTTTGCTGCTGATGGCAAAAGTGGGCGGATTTTTGCCGTGAGTTCCCAAAGCCGGGTGAGTTATCGTTGGCGGCGTTTGAACTTAGCCAATTTAGCGTATCGGCTTGCCGGAAAAACATTGTTGGCTCAATCGAGGATAGAACGTGCTAAAAAGTAAGGTGGATCTTGTGAAATTAGTTGAACTGATGGAAAAAAACGACCAAAAGAAGCTTCAGTTACTCAATTATCTTGATCAATATCCGAATCGTCAGGTAAGAAACAGCGAGTTACAGGATAAACTACAAATTTCCTACTATATGTTTAAGCGATGGACAAAAGAAATTGTGGACGATATTGCTACTTTTCAACTGGATGATCGTTTTAGTCTTGAAGTGACGGATGCATCAACGATCTTGCATGAGCACCATAATACCAATACTTCGGTCTTTTTGGCGCACTATCTGAAACTGTCACCAAAAGTCAATATCCTGCTGACGCTGATGACCCAACAAGCCACGTTTAACTTAGCGGACTTTGCCGAGGCGAACTATGTGAGTTACACGTTTATGTATAAACGCTATATTGCGCTGCGGGAGACATTGAAAAAGTGGCAGATTACTTTGACGAGCCAAGGCGAGCTGACGGGCAATGAACTCGCGATCCGGCTGCTATTGGCCAAAATCATGGTGGTCACACATGTCACTGAAGATAAGTTTAATCATGAGGTTCGGCTGGCCTTAGCCGAATTGCTGGGCCTCATGAAAACAACCGATGCCAAGCCGTCAATGAGCCAACTGATTGAAACCAAGGCTTATGTGCTAATTAGTTTGCTCCGCTGTCAACAGGGCTATACAATTGCGAGTTCCCAAGAAGTGGCTGATTTGGTGGCCAATATTCGTCAAGGTACCTTGGCAACCAGAAACAAAGCGATTGCGATCTATCAGGCTCATTTTGACGCCAGCGATCAGGCAATTAACAGCGAATGTGACTATTTAGGGACATTTTTGGCGATTCTTGGCATTATTAATTCCGAGGAAATCGTTTTTCCGGAGACAATTAAGCAGCGCGGGCAAGCTTTTATCCACGGATTTGAAGTCAAGTTTAAAGTGACATTATCCGCCGTTGCTAAGCTGAAGATTGCGTATGCAGTCAATAAATGTTTTGTAGATGTTTTGGTATTACCGTTTCGCAGCGAGTTTTTCGATGATCATATCGACATTAGCTACTTCTTTAAAACTTACCCGGGATTTTTTGAGTATTGTCAGCATTTTGTTTTAAACCAGGCCTTGCACTTGGAAAGCTCACAGGCACAGTTTTTGTTTTACCATTGTTTGTTGGCACTCGCCGCCAATGTTCCGTTGAGCAAGGTATTAGCACCATTATCGATTTGCGTTGACTTTACATCCGGTCACGACTACAACGCTATTATTACGCGGGATATTCAGTCATTTTCAACTTTGAACATTCAGATGACCCAGCAAGTTGAACCGGAAACACAACTGATTATTACCGACTTGGTGAATGCTTATCATGATTACGATATTCCAAAAGTGATATGGCTTTCTCCGCCGCGGCCTGAGGATTGGGAAAATTTAATTAATGAATTACTGCGATTACGCGAGCAGGCACAAGAAGAATTCCAAAAACGCTAGAAATTTTTCGTTGCTTTTTTGCAACGAAGAATTAGTTGTGAAAATAGTGTAAATGGACTAGCCACACTGGATTAAGCGCCTTTGGATAACAACGGTTATTCAAAGGCGCTTCTTTTTATTTAACTCAAAACATTTTGATATTAATAAATGTAATGGTATACTCGCCCTATTCAAAAACGGAGGCGAGACACCATGGAAAAGGAAACAGGTTTTTGGCCGGCGATTAAAGACTTTTTCTTTCGTGCCGGTGATTTTAAAGGCGTTAGTTCACGCTCACAGTATTGGTGGGTATTTCTAGGACAATTCTTGTTAGGCATTGTCATTGGCTTGGTATCTGTGTCGTTAGGTGCGACATTCTCGGCGAAAACGCAATCTTTTGGCAGCAGCATGATAAGATCACTCTTGACAACATTAGTCGCGGTCCCTATGTATCTAAGCTACCCGCAACTGAGTCTAACGCTTCGGCGGTTCCGAGATGCTAAGGTTAACCCATGGTGGTACCTTGTGCTGGTAATCGTTGCATTGGTCGGACCATTGCTGACGGCCAACGGTATGGGCTTGTTGCCAATGATCATCTTGCCGCTTATTGTTGCACTGGTAACACTCATTATCCTTCTATTACCTAGTCGTGAACAGACCGTGAAGCCTTTTCCAGCTCACCCGCATACAGGTAGTACCACTGGTGTAGGTTTTGGAGCGGCAGTCAAAGATCTATTCCTTCGTGGTGGCGACTTTACCGGGACATCGAGTCGTAGTCAGTACTGGTGGAGTATCCTATTTTCAGCGTTGATCTTTGTGCCAACGTTCTTCTTTCTCGTCTTTTCGATCACTGCAGCGCTCCTTGGCAGCGCTGCATTAGGCAAAATGCAACCGCAGAATATCATTAATATGATTAATTCATTGGGTATTGGTGCCGTGATTTTGGTGGCGATTATCTTTGCTGTTCTCTATGGTTGGTCGATGGTAGCTTTGCCAATGTTAACGGTCACTTGGCGGCGTTTCAAGGATGCAGGTGTCAGTCCATGGTGGTTCATAGCTCTTAACATTGCGTCAAGTATCGTCTCGGCAGTACAAGGAAGTGTCCCAAATGTCCCATTAAACCTGGTAACACTCATTCTTCTTATTGCGCAAATCGTCATCCTTGCTTTACCACCTAAAGTTCAAAATGACGAAGCATAAAGTAATCTGTACCACGCAAAAAGTGCAACCTTCCGCAGCGGAGGATTGCACTTTTTAATTTGCGCTTTTAGTTGCAGGGTGAATCAATAAATACCTTTTTCGTCTTCATCAACCAGTGGATCATTAAAGTTTTTGTGGAAGTACGTGCTGTCGATGACTTTAAACTTGCCATTCGCAAAGCGGGCAATGATTTCGCCGTATTGAACGATGAGTGGTTCGGTATTGGGAATTTCGATTTTCAGGCGGCCAATAGGCGTTTTGGTAAGGTATTGAAAATTGTCGCCGAAGAAGCCTTTTAGGTCTTTTGTATTGGTGTCGTGTGAATACGGTAAGAAATGGGTCATTTTGGCCGTTGAAAATGCCGCAAATTCGCCTTTTGGGAATCCTTCCAAAGATGAAGGTTGAGCCATGGTATTCTCCTCCTAAGCTAAGCGTGAGCCGGTGGGCGCGTTCATGTGTGGGGATCCAAAACGCATGGATCGACTTGGGCATTATATCTCAAGTCTTTCCACACAGGTTTATGCGCCAATGAACACGTGATGTTTGAGCGCGTTATAATGCCCGGAGAGGTTGTTTGGACAACATCGCGAGTTTATGAATTTACTTATCATTATGTTAACACAATAATAGAACAATGGAATGATTGCGTCGCGGCCTGAAAACGCTTAAAATTGAGGCTGGACGTTGATCGGAGGTGAGCATATGGATCAAAGTCTGTTTCAAAATGGTAACTTTCAGCCGTTAGCAAGTCGTATGCGGCCGCAAACGCTTGATGAGTTTGTCGGCCAAACGCACTTGTTAGGAAAAAACAAGGTGTTGAGTAACCTCATCGAACATGATGAGATTAGTTCCATGATTTTCTGGGGTCCGCCTGGGGTTGGTAAAACCACATTGGCGCGAATTATTGCCCGGCGAACGCAGGCACAGTTTGTCACATTTTCTGCCGTCACCAGCGGGATTAAAGAAATCAAGCAGGTGATGAAAGAAGCTGAACAAAATCGTGAATTGGGTCAAAAGACGATTGTGTTTGTGGATGAGATTCACCGGTTTAATAAAGCTCAACAGGATGCGTTTTTGCCGTATGTTGAGCGGGGCAGCATTATTTTAATCGGTGCCACTACCGAGAATCCATCGTTTGAGGTGAATGCCGCGTTACTTTCACGTACTCGGGTTTTTGTGCTTCACGGCTTGACGAGTGCCGAGCTGGTTGATTTATTGCAGCGGGCGCTTAAGGATCCTCGTGGTTATGGGCTGCAGCAAGTCAAAATTAGCAAGAAGTTATTAGCACAGATTGCTGATTTTGCCAATGGCGATGCCCGCATTGCGTTGAATACGCTGGAAATGGCGGTCACCAATGCTGAGACGAAGCATGACGTGGTTTCAGTAACGCAGGCTGATGTTGCTCAGTTGTTGACTAAGAAAGCCTTATTGTATGACAAGAATGGCGAAGAGCACTATAATTTGATTTCAGCATTACACAAATCAATGCGCAACTCGGATGTGGATGCAGCTATTTATTGGCTGGCGCGAATGTTAGAAGCTGGTGAAGATCCCTTATACATCGCGCGGCGGCTCGTTCGGTTTGCCAGTGAGGATGTCGGAATGGCGGATTCGCGGGCGTTAGAGATTGCGGTCACGGTTTATCAAGCGTGCCAGTTTATCGGCATGCCCGAGTGCACCGTCCATCTGACGCATGCGGTTACTTACCTCTCACTTGCACCAAAGTCGAATGCGCTTTACACGGCATATGGTGCTGCTAAAAAGGACGCAACTGAAACCTTGGCTGAACCGGTTCCGCTTCAAATACGTAATGGGGTAACGGATTTGATGCAGGATTTAGGTTATGGAAAAGATTACCAATATGCTCACAACACAAAAGATAAACTGACAACTATGCAAACCATGCCGGATAATCTCATCGGCAAAACGTACTATCATCCCACCGACCAAGGCAGTGAAGCTAAGGTTAAAGAGCGGCTTGAACAAATTAAAGCGTGGCATGCACAACACCCAGCCCCTGAACCGCCACGGCCTAAGAAAAAGTCGTGAGTGGGACGCTGCTAGTGGGCGTTAACACTATCGTCAACTTGTAACAGTTCAATGTGCTGATGCAGAGTTGAATCATCATGCGTTATTCGGCGGTGAGGACTTCTAAGCGCGCCGGCTCACGCTCATCTTAACGCGTTCGCCGGCGCAGGGATCTGCGTGTAAGGACCTTGGTCGCAATGGCCAAAGAGCGGCCATCACGCCCAAGGCCGCTTACACTCCGATCCCTAAGCGCGCCGGCTCACGCTCATCATAACGCGTTCGCCAGCCCAGAAACCTGCGTGTAAGGACCTTAGCCGCAATGGCCAAAGAGCGGCCATCACGGCTAAGGCCGCTTACACTCCGGTTTCTAACCGGGCTGGCTCACGCTCACCATAACGCGTTCGCCGGCGCAGAAGTCTGCGTGTAAGGACCTCAGCCGCAATGGCCAAGACCGGGCCATCACGTCTGAGGCCACTTACACTCCGACTTCTAATCGCGCCGGCTCACGCTCACTTGTTTAAAATTAGGAGGAATAAAATAATGGCAAAGATTCTCGCAGTCAATGCAGGTAGTTCGACCCTGAAGTGGAAGCTTTTTGATATGCCGGCTGAAGTGCAGTTGGCTGAGGGGTTGGTCGATCGATTGGGCCAGCCGCAATCGAAGGTTAAAATTAAATATGGCGACGGTCAGAAGTACGAGAGCGATACCCCAATTGCAAACTATCAAGAAGCAGTTGCCAGCTTGATGGGTAATATTAAGGCGCTAGGGTTAGTGGAGCATTTGCACGAGATTATCGGGGTCGGCCATCGAGTGGTTGCTGGCGGCGAAATTTTTGCCGAATCAGTTGTTGTTGATGATGAGACGTTGCTGCAGATTCAGAATCTGCGCGACTATGCACCGTTGCATAATCCCGTTGAAGCGGACTATATTTCGGTTTTTCGGAAAATGATGCCTTGGGCGAATGAAGTGGCAGTTTTTGACACGGCTTTCCACCAAACAATGCAACCGGAGAACTTTTTATATAGCATTCCATACGAATATTATGAGCAATATGGTGCGCGGAAGTATGGTGCGCATGGAACAAGTGTCCGTTATGTGAGCGCTCGTGCTGCTGAAATGTTGGGCAAGCCGCTAGAAGATCTACGTATGATTGTCATGCACTTAGGGTCTGGCTCTAGCATCACCGCGGTTCAAGGCGGACAGTCAATTGATACGTCCATGGGCTTTACGCCATTAGCAGGTGTCACCATGGGCACGCGATCAGGTGATATTGATCCGTCATTGGTAGGCTATCTCATGAAGAAGTTGGCGATACCGGATGTTGGCCAAATGATTCATATTCTCAACAACGATTCCGGTCTGCTAGGTATCTCCGGACTCAGCAATGATATGCGTGACTTGGAAGCCGCCGAGGACACCAATACACGCGCTAAGCTGGCACTGGATATTTTTGTGAACCGCGTTGTGAAATACGTTGGCTCTTACGTTGCTTTAATGGATGGCGTCGACGTGCTGGTCTTCACCGCTGGCATTGGCGAAAACGGTGACGAGATCCGTGATAAGATTATGCGGTCGCTTGATTACCTCGGCGCCAAAATCGACAATGATCTGAATTACAAGTCACATGGCGTTGAAGCAGATCTAAGCACGGCAGATTCAACCGTGAAAACGCTGCTGGTACCGACAAATGAAGAACTTATGATTGTACGCGATGTGATGGCACTGAGCTAAACCTGAATCACAAGCGGTTGCCAGTATAAAAATTGAACATTACCAAGACGCTCCTCCAAAAAAGCGCTAGAGATGAGTTTTATGACTTGTCTCTAGCGCTTTTTTGCATACTTGTTGCAGATACGCTACCCATTTAATTAATGCGCTCAATCGAAAATTCGGATGTGGTTAGCGCGAGCTGCATTAACAATTGCTTCGGGCATCACTTTGTCAGTAGCAATATAGTCAAGCGTATTCATCGGGGCACTCATATACAGTTGGTGTTTACCGACTTTGGTGTGATCGACTAACAACATCACTTGATCAGCGTGAGCAGCGAAAGCTCGTTTGATGTTGGCTTCCTGATCATTAGCATCGGTGGCGCCTGTAGCAATGAGACCGCGGCAAGAAAAAACTGCCAGATCGGCTTGATAATTCTCAATATCACGAGTTGCTTTGTCTCCGCTGATATTCTCCAGCATTTTATTGACAGTTCCGCCTACCAAGCTAACATACCAACCATTGCGCTTGGAGGCTTCAAGCGCAACCAAGATGCCATTTGTGACAATGTAAAGTTCATCAATATCCTTAAGCTCGCGAATAAGGACTAAAGAGGTGGTGCTGGAATCAATAAAGAGACTCATACCACTTTTGATTAATCGGTTTGCGCGTGTGGCTACCACCCGTTTGGCATCCAGATTCAAGGTGACCGAATAATCATATGGAACATCTTTAGGTTCTTCACTTAACGTTACGCCATTTAAAACCCGTCTGATTAAACCACGGTTCTCCATATCCAAGGTGTCACGCCTAACCGTAGCAGGACTGACGAAAAGTTGTTTTGCTAGATCGCTGTATCTAGCGAATTGCTGCGTATTAAGGATCTTTAAAATTTGGTTTTGGCGTTGAAATGAGACCACTAAGAACCCCTTCTTTCTCAAGGTGCATCATTTTATGCAAAATTATAGCACCGATTCGAAAAAAAGTGAAAAATTTTCGATATGGTCGTCAACTATTGTCAAATATTTTCAATCCCCTATACTACGAGATGAAAGCGGTTTACAAACACAAAGGAGGTACATCAACGTGGCACTTATGGGATTGGATCTCGGGACGACCGGTGTTAAGAGTACGATTACCGATAATGAAGGAAATATCCTTTCTGCTGCTTACCGAGAATACGAGACATCGGTTCCCAGAGAAGGCGAATATGAACTAGATCCGAGTGTGGTCTGGTCAGCGACTAAAGAAGTTATTCAAGAGTCAAAGAAGTTCGTGAAAGAAGATGTGCTGGCAGTCAGCGTTTCATCTTTTGGCGAGGCATTTGTAGCAGTTGATGCTCAAGGCCAACCGTTGATGAATACGATGTTGCAGACAGATAGCCGTGGAAAAGACGAGTTGAATGACTTGTTAACGCGGATTTCAGCCGAAGAAATTCGCAATAAAACCGGGTTGAATCCCGCGGTCACTTTCGCGGTACCTAAGATTATGTGGATCAAGAAGCATCGACCGGAGATCTATCAAAAAATTCATCGTATCCTGCTTTATGGGGCTTATATTCTGTACAAACTTGGCAATGTTGATGCCATTGACTACACGTTAGCTGATCGTTCACTTGCATTTAATGTTTCTACCAACGACTGGGATTCAGATATATTGGCTGCTGCCGGCATTGATCGTCAACTATTACCTAAGTGTTACCGGCTTGGTACTGTCGTTGGAACGATCAAACCAGAATTAGCTTCTGAGTTGGGTGTTAATCTCGACATGAAGTTGGTGACCGGCGCGCATGACCAAATCTGCGTTTCAATCGGTGCCGGAACCATTGATGTTGGGGATGCCACGGATGGTATGGGATCGGTTGACAATATCTCGCCAATCTTTACCGACACTAGTCATCTCAAAGAAAATGCCAAGAAAAATTATCCGACCGTTCCTTATCTGGATAACAAATATACCACGATAGCTTATATGTACGATGGTGGAACATCCCTCAAGTGGTATCGCGATACTTTTGGCTTTGAAGAAGTTCAAGCAGCACAGTTATCCGGCGTGAGTGTCTATGACATCTTTGATAAGTACGTTCCGCAAAAGCCGACAAATTTGCTGATACTGCCGCACTTTTCCGGCGCTGCAGTTCCTTATTTCGATGAGGATGCACGCGGTATGATTCTCGGACTCTCAGGAGCTACCCGCAAGCCTGATATTTATCGGGCATTGATGGAAGGGGTGGCCTTTGAAATGCGAATGAATCTGGACAATATGGAAGCTGGTGGCATGCATGTCAACAAGTTGCGGGCGACCGGTAGGGGTTCACGATCTGATACCTGGCTCCAGATTAAAGCTGATGTCTTCAATCGAGAAGTTGATCGCGTTCATATGAAAGAATCCGGAACGATGGGCGTCATCATCATGGCCGGTGTTGCGGTTGGCTTATTCGATTCTTTTGAGTCTGCCATGAAGAAGCTGGTCACGATTGATAAGGTTTTCAAGCCAATTCCGGAAAACGTGGCGTTCTATAATCGTCAATATAAGAAATATCGTGAGTTATATGCATTTGGTAAAAAGTTACGGAGCTTATAGGAGGGTAAATCATGGTTTTAGTTAATACAAAAGAAATGATTAAAAAGGCTAAGGAAGGCCATTATGCAGTTGGTTCATTTAACGTGACGGACATTGAAATGATTCGCGGAATCGTTGGTGCAGCGGAGAAGGAAAACTCACCGGTGATTATCCAGTTTGCTGAATTACATGATAAGTATGTGCCACTGGATGTGATTGCTCCGGTTATGCTAAACGTTGCGCGCAAGGCTTCGGTTCCCGTTGCAGTTCATTTTGATCACGGTGAAACTTTCGATAACATCATGCGAGCCATTCGATTAGGCTTCACTTCGGTTATGGTTGACGCGTCACAGGAAAATTTTGCTGATAATCTGGCCCAAACTAAAGAAATTGTCAAAATTTGCAAGCCTCTGAACATTTCGGTTGAAGCCGAGCTTGGACCAATGAATCGTGAAGGCAGTGGCGATAAGAAAGTTGATTATGCCGATCTAAATAAGACGTATACGAACCCTCAAGAAGCTAAGCAATTCATCGAAGAGTCCGGCATTGATATGTTGGCGGTTGCATATGGAACGGTTCATGGGGTTTATACCCAGAAGCCGCACTTAAGTTTCAGTCGGTTAAAGGAAATTTCTGATTTGGTTGACTTCCCACTCGTCGTTCACGGCGCTTCTGGATTGACAGATGAAGAATATCGTAAGTCAGTTGAAAATGGTATTTGCAAGATCAATTACTATTCGGAAATGGTTCATCGAGTTGCGTTGGGTGTTCAAAAGAAATTAGAACAAGATGACAGTGATAAACAACTATTTATTTCGGACGCTAGCATTTGGGAAACCGAAATGGTCGAAGAAGAAATTCGCGGGCGACTACGGGTCTTCGGTTCGGCAGGTAAGGCTTAAGCAATTCGGAAAACAGGCGGATAGGGGACTGTCCGTCTGTTTTCAAGGAAGAAATGAGAGCGCTTCAGTTTAGAGAATAGACGGCGCTCAACATATAAGGAGGCTTTTTTATGAAATTTCTGGTTGATATGCTCAGCCAGCCTTCCATCATCGCCGGAATTGTTGTCTTAGTGGGCTTGATAGCATTACGTAAACCGTTTACCGAAGTCATTGGCGGAACCGTTCGAGCATTTATCGGTTTTGTCGTCATGCTTGCAGGTACCAATATTATTGTCGGTGCGCTGAATAACTTTGCTAAGCTATTTACCAAGGCCTTCAACATGCATGGCATGATTCCCAGTAACGAAGCGGCAATCGGAGTGACAGTTGCTAAATACGGAACGGTTGCAACTTTTATCTTTGTCTTTGGACTTGTATTGAACATTGTGTTGGCGCGTATTACGAAGTTTAAGTATATTTTCTTATCAAGTGACCATGCGTTTTACATGGCATGTTGTTTAACGCCGATTATGATCTTAGGCGGCTTAAATACGGTTGAAGCTATCGTCTTTGGTTCCATGACTTTAGGTGTCATTCTCTGCGTCTTCCCAGCCATCGCCCATCCAACGATGAAAATTATTACTGGACGTGACGACATGAGCTTTGCCCATTTCGGCACATTGGAATACTGGCTATCGGCAAAGATCGGATCACTTGTCAATAAGAATAAGAAATCGAAATCGATTGAAGATATTAATTTCCCGAAGTCATTAGCATTTTTACAAGATAGCAATGTTTCCGTTACGATTGTGATGACCATCTTGTTCTTCGTGGTGACGGCAGTGGCTGGGCCGGCGTATGTTGGTAAGCTAACCGACTTGAATCCATACGTTTGGGCGCTCTTGCAAGCTGCTGAGTTTACCGCGGGGATTATCGTCTTAGTCCAAGGCGTTAATATGTTATTAGCTGAGATCACACCCGCTTTCAAGGGGTTCAGCGAAAAGATTGTTCCAAGCGCCGTACCCGGTTACCCATTTGCCATTCTGTTTAAGGGCACATCCAACGCATTACTGGCCGGTTTCTTGGTAAGCTTACTCGGCGGTTTACTTTCTATGGGGGTTCAGATCATAATCGGGACAACCATTGTTATTCCGGGGATTGTGATGCACTTCTTCTGCGGTGGTATCGCGGCAATCTTTGGCAATGCTACGGGTGGTCGCAAAGGTGCGCTGATTGGACCGTTTATCGGTGGGATTATTCTAAGCTTTTTGCCTTTGGTCGCCACCGGTCTTTATGGAGGCTTGGGTTACACTGCAACTTATTGGTCTGATAGTGATTTCAATACAATCGGGGTCTTACTTGGACTTGTTGCTAAAGTTGGTAAGTGGCCGATCATGCTGGCTGCATTGATTATCTTTGCCTTCCCATTTGTCTTTAGTGCTTTACACAAGAAAAAACTGGTTGATTAATAGCAACTTTTGAATTAATAGCGCTGATATATAAAAAGTCGATCTCATGAAGAGTGGCCGCATGGCAAACGCGACTGCTTTTCAGGATCGACTTTTTATGTACTGCATAGCGATCTGAGTTTTCTAATGCGCAGATTTTCAGAAGTTATTCGGCGTTAATCCCTTGATCAGAGTCCACCATGACGCCCTTCGTTTCATCAAACACGCAAATGTTGCCATAGTTTTCCTTAAATCCCATGTGATTGCCCCCATCAATGAAATAACGCGGCGATTCATGGGGGTACTGAATGACTTTAACCGGACATTTCGGATAGTTTCCAGTTAAGGGAGTTTCGGGAACTGGCGGTTTCGCATCGCCGGCATAGTCACCGTAGATTAAGGCAGTTGGTGTATGTCCGGTAACAATGGTTTTGTTAAGCGGATTGTGCGCAAAGATGGGATGCTGACGCGTTTGGGTTTGCTGCATGTCATAAATATAAGGCTCCCGGACCCACATGCGGTTAAACGGTGTGGTCTCTTTTAAAGGGTTCTCTAAGGATAGATCTAGTCCGGCGTGAATCAGTAAAAGCTTGTCAAACGTCACCGCTGTGGGCATTTCAGCAATGAATGTAATCAGAGGCGCGATATGTTGCTGCACCGCCTGCCGTAAATTGGACTTTTGCGCGTTGGCAGGGACAAAATCCTTGATCATTTGGCGCAACGTTACTTTACCGCCATTGATGAACCAAGGATTATCTTTGTCCGCCAAATAATCCAGCAACATCTGATCGTGATTGCCCCGAACTGCAATTGCCTGACTATTTTGGACCTGTTCGTGAATCTGACTCAAAACGCGGCCGCCATACGGATAGCCGTCAATGTAGTCCCCGAGATAGACGGTGAGTGCATGGGGATACTTGGCTTGCATCAAGCGAACACGATCCATTGTTTTTAAATTGCCATGAATATCGGATACAACAATCATGGTCATCGCTTTTGCCTCCTCACGTCTTTGTCGTCACTTTTTTGCCAGCGGTGGTTTATTCAACATGCCGATTCATACACCTATAAATAACGGTTACGTCTAGTTTACTTTATTTTTGCCTGATTGTGCGATATTAATAAGAGGTTAGGGGTGAAAAGATGGATAAACGGTTAATTGTCATGCACAACTTGAGTCAGCATTACGGCAAACAGTATTGGTGGCAGCAAAACTCACTGGAAGATTGGTTGATGATGATCCTGATCCAGCGCACCAGTTCTAAGAATGTCGCGCAGGCGGTGCATAATTTGCGGCCTTACATGCAGGTTGATCGCTTGCTGGCGCTAACACAACCGGAACTGGAAGCACTTGTGCGACCGGCCGGATTTTACCGCCAAAAAGCTCAGCGCATTCATGATCTATTGGTGTGGTTTGTGGCTCAAGGCGGCAGTTTTGACAAGATTGCCCAAAAGCCGACAGCCGAACTGCGCAAGACTTTACTGGCATTAAACGGTATCGGCAATGAAACGGCCGATGTCATGTTGATGTACACCTTTGGCAAGAAAACGTTTGTCGCGGATACTTATGCGATGCGCTTATTCAATCGCTTAGGTTTCGGCCCCTATAAAAATTACGCTAAAATGCAGGCCGATTTTACCCCGCTGTTAACGGGCATCAGTTTAGATGATGCGCGGGAATGGCACGCTCTCATCGATGAACATGGAAAAACGCAGGTACGACATGCCTATGATGATCATTTTTTGCTTCAGCCCAATTTGCCCGAAGCAGCCTGGCCACCGGAAGCAAAACAAATTGAGCCCCCGCATGACGACCCTGGCAGCGGCAAATGGCGCAGAATGTCAGAGCAGTCTGACAAGTAGGCAAGCCGCCAATTTTACTGAATAATGTCACGGTTAGGATCGCGCCAGTTAATGACAATGACGAGGAGCATGATGATGACGACCATGATGAAAACACCGTGGAGGCCAGTGAGAATGGCGGCGGCAGCATGAGGATCGTGGACGGTGGTTGCTGAGTTGGCGCTGATCGCTGCATTGACGGCTTTAAAGGAAGTGCCATGCAGATTAGCCCGGATCACAAGCGTTAACACAGCCCCATAAACCCCCGTCATAATCGTTTGTCCCAACGATCGCCCTAGAGTCAAGATGCTAGTTGCCGAGCCGACATAGCGGTCAGGAACCAAGTGTTGGCTAAGCACCGTGTTCATACTAATGACAATCCCCATCACCGTTCCGTTAATCATCGCAATGACATAAAAAGCCCAAACCGGGAATGAGGACGAAGCAAATGTGAGCAGTAGGTAGGCTAACGTCAGAATTGTGACCAGACCCAGTGTCAAAGTACGTGGCACCATCCGCTTAATCAAAGGGTCAACTAAAAACGACGAGGTTAACCACAATACGGAGCTAGAAGTCACAACCAAGCCTGCAGCGGTGGCGCCTAAATGATAAAGCGATTGTAACCAGATCGGAAAATAAACCTGATAACCGATTAAGACGCCACTAAGCAGCAAAGCCGTTAAGATTTGGACGGTAAAGGTGAACCGATGAAACATCTGCGGCGCGATTAAAGGGTCAACAGCGCGGTGTTCTTGGCGAATTAACAGATACCCGCCGACAATGGCAAGAACGATTAAAAGTGCGGCTAACCACGGCTGCTGATCAAGTGCTTGAATGCCTAAAAGCAAGGCAACCAAAGTGACAGCTAACCAAGCGATTCCGAGCCAATCAATCGTAAGCGACACATGTTCCCGCCGCGGTTCCCGATAGCCAATTTGAATTAAGCCAAAGACCAGAATTCCCAGCGGCACATTCACAAAGAACACCCAGTGCCATGACAACTGATCCACCAGAAAGCCACCGATCAAAGGGCCAACCAAGGCGGAAAGTCCCCAAGCCGTATTGTTAAGTGCCAGCACATTCGCGCGGTGGGCAAAATCGTAATAGTCCGCAATGATGGTAAAAGTTAATGGCATCACCGCACCAGCGCCAATACCTTGCAACGCGCGCGCTAAAATGAGCAGTAAAATATGCGGCGCTAGGCCACTGAGCAGCGTGCCAAGCGTAAACAGCACCACACCCCACTGAAAAACGCCACGGCGCCCAAGCGTATCAGCCAACTTGCCATAAATTGGGGTTGTAATGGCAGTTGTGAGTAAGTAAGCACTCATGATCCAGCTTTGATAAGCCAGCCCATGCAAATCACTAATAATCGCGGGTAATGCCGTCGTAACAATGGTGACTTCGACCGAGGTCATGAAAGTCGCAATAAAAACCGCCGCCATAACGAGGCCGCGGCCTTGAGGTTTTGTCGATGTAGACATGTGGCCAACCATCTCCTTAATAGCTCTATTGTAACAATTAAGGTCAAGAGCTTTGAATGGTTATAGTTTTTCATTCTCAATGTAAGAGCTACAAGAAAATGTATCCCTGCAACCACTAGCAAAGCTATTTAGTGGCTACAGGGATACATTGAATATTGAATATTAAATCGCCGGCCGTCTTGGATGATGCGGCGTTTGAGTTTGATCAATGACGACTGCACCTAGCATCAAAATAATAATGATGACAGCTGCCATTAATTGCCCAAAGACCATCAAACTAAAGGCGCCGATGAAGGCAAAAATCAACAACAACCAATCAAGCTCTGAGAATGACAACCCAATCATCTCCTTAAAAGTCAGACTCCGAGGCATCGTAACTCATTGCCTTGCTCGGCGACACATAGACGACAAGCTCATCGCTGAATCGCTTGAGACAATAGGCAATGATGCCAATAGCAGCAAGCGTTGTGACAGTCTTAATCAGCGGCTTTTTCATGCTCTCGCTCCTTTGCTTGCACATTATATAGAAGGTATTAAACACATCTTAAGTTTACACCCGCTGCATGAAGATAGCAGAAGCGAGGTGGAAAAATTGAGCTCATGGTTCGGGATGCGCCATGATCGGGCTAGCAGGCACTGACGGTAACAACATTTAAGGCAATTTAAGCGAATTTAAGTCAAAATAAGCGCTTTTTGCCAAAACTGTGGTATACTGAAGGCATTAAAACCGAAAGTAGGTATGAGCATGGATACAAAAGTAAAGACCGTTGATTACTCATCCAAGGAATACTTTGACAAGATGACCGCTTATTGGCGGGCAGCTAACTATGTGTCAGTTGGGCAGCTTTATTTGAAGGACAATCCTTTGTTGGAACGACCACTGAAAAGTGAAGATGTGAAGCCACATCCGATCGGCCACTGGGGAACGATTGCTGGGCAAAACTTCATTTATACGCACTTGAATCGGGTTATTAATAAGTACGATCTCAATATGTTCTATATTGAAGGTCCGGGTCATGGTGGCCAGGTCATGGTTTCCAACTCCTACCTCGATGGTTCGTATTCAGAGATTTATCCACGGGTTTCTCAGGATAAAGAAGGGATGAAGAACCTGTTCACCCAATTTTCCTGGCCGGGTGGTGTGGCATCGCATGCGAGCGCCCAGACGCCGGGCTCAATTCATGAAGGTGGGGAGCTAGGTTATGCGCTGAGCCATGCAACCGGGGCGATTTTGGACAATCCTGATGTGATTGCCGCGGTTGTCACCGGTGATGGCGAAACGGAAACGGGTCCGTTAGCCGCATCTTGGTTTAGTAATACCTTCATTAATCCAATCAGCGACGGAGCAATTTTACCGATCGTGCATATGAACGGCTTCAAGATTTCTAACCCAACGATTCTGTCTCGGAAATCAGATGAAGATCTGACCAAGTACTTTGAAGGCATGGGTTGGAAGCCATACTTTGTTGAAGGCGATGACCCAACCAAGCTCAATCCTGAGATGGCAAAAGTTATGGACGCTGCGATCGAAGAAATCAAAGCGATTCAAAAGCATGCCCGTGAAACCGGCGATACGACAATGCCGCATTGGCCAGTGATTATTTTCCGCTCACCAAAGGGCTGGACGGGTCCTAAGAGCTGGAATGGCGAACCAATCGAAGGCTCGTTCCGTGCGCATCAGATTCCGATTCCGGTTGATGCTGAAGATATGGAACATGCCGATTCGTTGGCTGGCTGGCTGAAGTCGTACCATCCAGAAGAATTATTCGATGAAAATGGCAAGTTGATTCCGGAACTGGCCGCGTTACCGCCAAAGGGTGACAAACGGATGGCCGCTAACCCGATCACCAATGGCGGGCTTGATCCTAAGCCATTAGTATTACCTGATTATCGCAAGTATGCACTGGATAATACCGAGCATGGCAAGCAAATTAAGCAGGATATGATTGTGTGGTCAGACTATCTGCGTGATTTGATCAAGCTGAACCCGCATAATTTCCGGATCTTTGGCCCTGACGAAACCATGAGCAACCGGCTTTACAGTCTGTTTGAAGTCACCAACCGCCAGTGGCTGGAACCAATTAAGGAGCCAGCTGATCAATACATGGCACCGGCTGGCCGGATTATTGATTCGCAGCTGTCAGAACACCAGGCGGAAGGCTTTAATGAAGGCTATACGCTGACTGGCCGGCATGGTTTGTTCACAAGCTATGAAGCATTCCTGCGCGTGGTTGATTCGATGCTCACCCAGCACTTCAAGTGGATTCGTAAGGCCCATGAGGAACCATGGCACAAGGCTTATCCAAGCTTGAACGTGGTTTCGACTTCGACGTCCTTCCAACAGGATCACAACGGTTACACCCATCAGGATCCAGGCATTTTGACCCACATGGCGGAGAAGAAAGCCGAATACATCCGCGAATATCTGCCAGCTGATGCGAATAGTTTATTGGCCATTTCACCAAAACTATTCAGCTCACAAAACACGGTTAATGTGCTGATTACTTCCAAGCAGCCGCGGCCACAGTTCTACAGTATTGATGAAGCAACTGTTTTGGCCAATGCTGGCTTGAAACGGATTGATTGGGCTTCCAATGATGATGGTGTTGAGCCGGATGTTGTCATTGCTGCTGCCGGGACCGAGCCAAACATGGAAAGCCTTGCTGCAATCAACTTGTTGCATGACGCCTTCCCAGACTTAAAGATTCGCTTCATTAACGTGCTTGATCTTTTGAAGCTGCGCAGTCCAGAAATCGATCCGCGTGGGTTGAGTGATGCTGAATTCAACAGTTACTTCACGACGGATAAGCCGGTTCTGTTTGCCTATCATGGCTTTGAAGGCTTGATCCGTGACATCTTCTTTACCCGTCAGAATCGTAACGTCCTGATTCACGGTTATCGTGAAGAAGGCGATATCACAACGCCATTTGATATGCGGGTTCTAAACGAACTTGATCGGTTCCACTTGGCCAAGGATATCATTCAGCATGTACCGGCATATGCTGAAAAAGCGGCTGCCTTTGTTCAGAAGATGGATGATACGTTGCAATATCACCACGACTTCATTCGGGCAAACGGCGAAGATATTCCTGAAGTTCAGGAGTGGACTTGGAAGTCAATTAAGTAATACCAATCGAGTCTTGGTACAATCGCTCAGATAATTAACAAATCGGTATTAGCAGGTGACCGCTAATGCCGATTTTTATTTTGTGAAATTAAGTTTAGATGATAACTATTTTAATCGATATAAATACGAGTGGCGATGTAACCGCATACGCTCATGGCGATGAACCGGTTTAAGAAAAAATGTCACCGACTGTCAGCCAAAAAGTGAACAAAATATGAATACTATGGCAAAAATTATGTAAAAAACACCTTTACATCTCACGAGTTCTAATATACTCTTAATGTATTATCATTTTGAGGGTGAGTAGATGAAAGCTAAACGAATGATCGCCGGGGCAATGGTAGTTGCCTCAGCAGTTCTCTTGGTTGCATGTGGCAGCAAGAGCAGCAGTAGCACCGAAACGTTTAATCGAATGGAAAAAGATGTCATTTCGACCATGGATAACGCGCATATTACAGATGTTATTAGTGGTCAGGCAGCGGTCGATACGGGCGATGGTCTCTATCGTTACAAGGGTAAGAAATTGCAGCCGGCTGTCGCAACCAAAGTGGTGAAGCCGACTAATAAGGGGCTTACGTACACGTTTAATCTACGTAAGACCAAATGGAGCAACGGTGATCCTGTCACGGCTAAAGATTTTGTTTTTGCTTGGCGCCGGGCAACCGATCCTAAGACTAAGTCAGAGTATGCTTATCTGTTCTCGGGTATCAAGAACGCTGACGATATTACTGCCGGTAAGAAGGCGCCATCAACGTTGGGGGTAAAAGCGGAAGGCAACTACAAGCTGGTCGTAACGATGGAACGTCCCATTCCTTATTTCAGTACTATGATGGTTAACCCAGTCTTCTTCCCGTTGAATCAAAAGACGGTTGAAAAATATGGTAAGAAATTCGGAACGCAAAGCAAGTATCTGGTTTTCAATGGACCGTTTAAGCTGACTAACTGGAACGGCACAGGGAATTCATGGGACGAAGTGAAGAATAAGTCGTATTGGAATGCCAAGCAAGTTAAACTAGACAAGATTCATGTTCAGGTGGTTAAAGACGCTAACACTGCGGCTAACTTGTTTGCAACTAAGAAACTTGACGATGCTGTTTTAACCGGTGAAATCGCTAAACAGCATGCTAAAGATAAAGATTACGTGGGCGACAAACAGGGTCGGACCTCTTATCTTGATATGAACGAAGAAAAGGTTCCGGACTTCAAGAACCTGAAGTTACGGCAAGCGGTGGCAATGGCTATTAACCGTAAAGAGTTCGCTAATAAGGTGATCGGTGACGGCTCATTTGGGATTTCGACACTTACGCCTGAAAACTCTGGCTCAAATCCTAAGACGGGTGAGGACTTCGCCAAGGAAGCAGCTAAAGAATCTGAAACGGTTCAGTCATACAACTTGAAGGAAGCCAAGAAACTTTGGGCTGAAGGGCTGAAAGAAGTTGGCAAATCTGGCGAACAAGTTACACTGACGACAGACGACACGGATGTTGCTAAGAAGTCGGCTGAATATATTCAATCAGCTTTGGAACAGTTACCTGGTATGAAGGTTTCCATTTCCTCCGTTCCATTCAAGACTCGGATTCAGCGTTCTTTGGATGGCACCGCCCAGTTCATTCTCTCCGGCTGGCAAGGCGATTTCCCGGATCCGATTTCCTTCCTGGATCTTTATACAACTGGAAACACGTATAACTTCAGCCACTGGTCTAACAAGCAATATGATGAGCTGATCAAGGCTTCTGAGACCACTGATGCTAACAACGAAACAAAACGTTACAATGATCTTTTGAAGGCACAGGAATTACTTTCTAAAGAAGCCCCAGTTGCGACACTGTATCAAACCGTTCAAGGGCATTTACGCAATCCGAAGTTGAAGGGCGTTACCTTCAGCCCAGCCAACATGTATAACTTTGTTGGTGCGTATATGGCTAAGTAGTAAAGATTAAAATTTTCATTTGAAAGCCCCTGCTTGCGTTGGCGTACTTCACCAACGTAGGCAGGGGCTTTTTGTGTGAGCTTCAGCTAGCAGATATTAAAGAGTTTGTATTGTGGTATATATTATATAATAATTTCAAAACCGATAATTCTACCCAAGGCCGGATTAATAATGATGTAAGATAAGCACAACACACATATGTTAATGAATAATATTTTGATAAAAATAATCTTTAAATAAAAGTAAAAATAACTTAAAAATATATTATAGCTTAATAAATCCGTATAGAAATAAATATTTATTTAAAAATGGATTGACTAGATTGGATTTTACACCGTATAATTTCTATGTAATGTTCTAGAAAAGACAGCACAGGGCAGTTAATGCTTCACATGGGCATCGCTACGAGTTTTATACGAACACAAGGCTGGATATGTACAATTGTGTGATTGAAGACTGTTGTTCTGGGATTTCAACAACTGTTTACATGCAGAGCTGGCGTAACGGCAATGCTAACGGATGGCGGAAACCGGATATTTAATATTTTGGAGGTTCTATGATGTGCCGCTCTTTATAAGAATGGAGCGGACTTTTTGGGGGTTGATCTCTTTGAGAAATAAACAATACTGGCAGTCCCGATCAACCATCACGGCTTTGTTACTCGCAGTTTTATTTATTTCGGGCCACCTGATTGCAAATGCCGGCTATGATGCAGATGGGGGAAAGCATTTGACGGGTTTCTACTTTTTTTCGCCATATATGAACTGGTTGCCAATTGATATTTCTTCAAGTTTACCTGTTGCATGGAATTTGGCTGCGCCGCTTTTATCAGTTCTTGCCGGTGGTATGATCGCTGCTTCCCATGGGCGCAGTGGGTATGCCAAGTTAATGCGATTTCGGCACAGCTTTGTGGCTTATCGCAGGTCGGTTTTCTTGGCTGCGGGCGTTCTTGGTGCAATTGTGCCAATCATGGTACTGGGTTTAGACTTCCTAGGTTTGCTTGCGATTCATCCTAATGTGCTGCCGAATCAATGGCTCAATAATAATGTTGCGATTAGTTATTTGGGACTTGGGGGGAATCTTTTTTATACCCATACTTGGGCCTACATGTTGGGATGGATTGCTTTGCTAGCCTTTTACGGGGCAAGCTATGCTATTTTTTCGAATTTTCTCTATTTTGTCACAGGGAAGATGGTGCTGTCGCTGATGGGGGTCATGATGGTTCAGTTAATATTATTAAGCATTTCTATAATCTTTAAGACGAGTTTAGCGCCTATTACTTATTTACAGATTGTTCCAACTATTGGGCAACCTTCGCTAGTCTACGTTCTTTTATGGCCCGCCATTTTAATTGCAATGAGTCTTTTTAGCTTTCGAGTGCCAAAAATCGAGGCTTAGTTTATGAAAATAAGGAAATATCAGTTGTTTCTACATTTTATTTCACGCTGGCAAAGCATTTTGTTTTTGATGACAGTGCTTGTTTTCGCCCTGACTTTCGTTCTTGCCGGAATTATGACGGGACGGTTTGAGATCAGCCAATTGGATGCCAACATTTCGGTTCAACGTGCATTTGGACAGGTGATATTTTATTTGCCCATCGTTGGGATGATGACGTTTTTACTTGTGAGTCAAGCTCAAAACACGAGTCTTCTCATAAGAATTGGTTCCAGAAGTTTGATAGCAAAATATATTTTGCGAGTGTTATTTTATTTGGATCTTGTGATATCGGTGGCGGTCTGGATGGTCTGGATAACTGCGGTGCTTTTCTTATCGCGAGGTCAAGGCGGAATGACGTCGGTTGCGGCTAATGCCAATTTATTGATGAATATCTTTACCGGGCTGTTTTTGTATACGCTAATGATACTTGCTCTTTGTGTCGTTTTTAGGTCTAGAGCGATTGGTATTTCCTTAGGGCTGAGTCTGATTATCTGCTTTTATATCGTTCCTTTTGTCAATTTAACTGAAGTCGCAAATCTGGTAACCCCGAAGTTAACTAAAGATGCAATATGGCCGATCAATATTGCTAGGCAGTGGTTGGCAATATTCATTGGCGCTCAGATAATCACGATATTATTTAACCATGTTCGCTTGCCTGTCGAGGGGTGAAACTTAATGAAGATACAATGGCAAAAACCGCTTATTGATAAGCGCATGATAGTGGTTTTACTGCTTGAGGTCTTACTCTTGATAAGCTCGCTAGCGTTGTATTTTGATCAACAGAATAGCAAGTTATTACGACAAGTTCACGATCCGGTGATGACTGTATTTATTGGCGCAATGCCGGATCGGTTTGCGAGCAGTCAGTTGTGGTGGTTGCTTCTGTGGGTTGGATTCATGTCTTTACCCATCTTCATTTGTGCCGGGGTGACAGATGCTTATCAGCGTAATTTGTATACGTTTCTTAGCTTGCGGATGCATCGAAGACTTGGTGCTTATATCTGGCCTTTAAAGCAAGTGGTTTTGAGGGAGGCAAGCCTTTTATTGGTAGTGGGCATTGCAGTCGGCACACTGACACATTTCTTTTTGAGGACGCAGCAATTTGGCGAGGCTGGCTTGTTCATTATTCTTATTATTGTGAGTCAAACGTTTTTAGTGGTTTTAGAAGCGGTTCTTGAAGGTTACTTTGGCCCCATGATTGGGGTTGTCGGAACGTTAACGATCATCTTTTTAAGTTTTCTGCAAATGCCGTTGATGCCTTTGCGTTTTTCCATTGGAAGTACCTTTGCAACGGATTCACAGTTATTAGGTGCGATTGGGTATCAGATCATTTTGATCATTCTTTTGCTACTGATTCAACTTTTTTATATGCCAGGAAGGTGGGGCCGATATGGCACAGGTCGGGAATAAATCAGGTGTTCGTGTTGATATTTCACAAATGTCCGTGATGATGAGACGGAAAAAGATTCTTGATGATCTTTCACTTTCTTTTGTCTCTCCTAATATTTACGGCATTGTTGGGCCAAACGGGTCAGGCAAGACAGTTTTTTTAAAAGCAATGTTGGGATTTATACGGCTTGTCAGCGGTAGTGTGACGATGAATGAGGTTCCAATTGATCCGCGGCGGGCTTTTCCGATAAGTGTCGGCGCTATTATTGAGCATCCGGGTTTTATGAATGACATGAGCGGGCATGATAACTTATTGGCTTTGGGACAGATTCGTAGTCAGCTTGATGATGAAGCGATTCATGCCGTGATGACTCGAGTCGGACTGCCAGATGACAAAAAGCCAGTCGCAACCTATTCGCTAGGGATGATTCAACGTTTGGGAATTGCCCAAGCGATCATGGAAGATCAGGAATTTATTGTGTTGGATGAACCTACTAATGCACTAGATCGTGAAGGTATCGTGTTTTTGACTGAATTATTAAAGGAACTTCGCGACCAGGGGAAATTAGTGCTGATCGCAACTCACGACCTTTTGTGGTTGCAATCGCTAGCAGATCAGATATTTGAGTTGTCCAATGGTAAACTTCAGCAGGTTGAGGATGTGGTTTAATGATGAAGTCGGTGCATCGGCGAATTTACTTTTTAATCGGCGGTTGTGCAACAGTGATGATACTTCTTGTAGGGCTGTTTGTTTGGCGCTATCAAACCCTTAATGCGAATGTTGCACAGCCGGCAGTTTGTAGGCGACGGCTGCGGTTGCCGGCAAAAGTGGTTCTGAATCAGACAACGGTCGTGCTCGAAAAGCTGGAAACAAAGGTAACGAATGGGCGTTGGCGGGTGCGACTGATTTTGAAACGCGCAATTACGAAACAAAACCTTCAACATATCCGCATTCAAATCGCCCAACACCGCGAAGGAAGCGAAGTAGCGAATGAACAACTTCCGGTAATGAGCCGGGATAAGAAGGTATTGACTTTGACGGATACCTATTATAGTCAGGCAAAATATAATCGTGTTGTCATGACGACATTGCCAAGGGTTGCACGTTCACAAAATCTCGTTCAGATTGTAACGTTCAAGGAATGAGATCGTGTTAACATAGCTTGGTGACTGAATGCGGTTTAGAGGAGTTGAGCGCTGTGGTTCAAGAAATAGACGACTTGAGATTTCAACTTTCACCACATGCTAAATTTGATTTCCGTGCTGCCGTTTTACTGGTGCATGACAATCAAGTGTTAGTAACGGTGCAGCCTACTAGTGGTGTTGCCATTGTCCCCGGGGGTGCAGTGAAGTTTGGTGAAACTTCCGGTGTAGCAGCTAAGCGTGAGCTATATGAAGAATTGCGGCTTCAGGTCGATGAGCCGCCACTAGTAGGCGTACTTGAATCATTTTGGCAACAGCCTGATCGAACCTATCAACAACTGATCATGGTGCATCGCTTGGTACTGTCCCAGGCGCAAATTGACGAACTGGTTTGGCAGGAGGGGCTGCAGGGGCAGTGGTTGCCGAAGTCAGAGGTGGCTAAACACTTGCAACCGCGCGCTTTGACACAATTTTTAGAACCTAGTGCAACACTTTTGCACCTTGTCGATCATCATTCGGAATGAAACTTGAGTGACTTTTCGGCTTGAAAGCGCGCACACGAGGGCTTAAATTATAAAATATATAATTAGAGGTGCTTATTTTGCCTTTCTTTGTCAACCTTGATACGCTTAAGGTAGGCTACAGCCGGAAGGGAGTTGCATTTTTATGGATATAACGACTAGACCGACGTTGCAGCAATTTTTAGCGGATACCAAACAGGGTCCGTATGTATCACTGTACATGTCTTGGCCGGAGCATACACCGGTTGAGAAGTTGCGGATCCGGTTCAAGAATATGCTTAAACATGTCAAGACGGTGATGGCGGAAACCTATTCGGACACCGACTTTGCGCCATATGCTGCCGAACTTGAACCATATGAGCAAGATCCGATGTTTTGGCAAGACAGCGAAGCAAACGGGATTGGTATGTTGACGAACGGTGCGCAAACGTATGTAACCCCAATGTATGAAGCAGTTGATGAAGTGGCAATGGTAACTGAAGTGCCGCAGATTTTGCCTTTGATGCTGGATGAGGCAACGGCAACAGATTTTGATATTCTGGCGCTTAACGCTGATAGTATTCAGCTATACCATAACCATGGTCACCAAGTGCGCTCGGTTTCCTTACCAGACGATGCGCCACAAACATTGAAAGGCACACTTGGAACAGAAATTCGAGGCGGCGAGTTAAATAGTGTGTCTCAAGGCGGTGGCCACGTCACTTACCATGGGCACAACGAAAAATCCGCCGAGAAGGCAAGCGATCAACGGCGATTCTACCAGGCAGTTGATCAATATTTACTGACAAATTATTCGAATCCTAAAAAAATGCCGCTGGTTCTCATGGGCTTAGCAGAGAATGTAGCGGTATTCCGCGAGATTTCCAAGAACCATCATTTACTGCCGAAACTTGCAGTGGTCAAAAGTCCGGCAACGCTTGATTTTGTTGAGCTGGATGACTTACTTGAACCAGTGCGCGCCACATTGCGTGATCGGCGCCGACAACACTTCGCTAATGTCATTGAAAACGCACGCGGCAATGGCAGTTACACCGATGAATTGGCAACGATTGTGTCGGCGGCATTGCGTGGACAAATCGCCATCCTCTTTGTTCAAGCCGGCGCACGCATTCACGCGCGGCTTGAAGGTGATCAGATTGAGCGCGATTCCAAGGCCGCTCAGCATGCGAATCTGTTAAATACATTGGCGGACATTGTATTAGGCCACGGCGGTCAGGTTGAACTTTTGCCCGAAGCCCATTTATCAGCTAAAGTCGGCGCTACGATGCGTTATGCTTAGTCAATGATTGTGAACAAAAACGAGCTGCCAAGTTGGCGGCTCGTTTTTTGTTGGAAAATAGGAGAACTGAATTTTTCTCAACTCAGGTTTTTTATGCTAATTCGAGAGTTCCGGTCAACTGAGATTTAGTCTTTTCGGTGAGATGATGCGTAATCATGATGACAGTAAGCTCCTTGTTGGCTAATAAAGCATCTTCAATTGTCTGGGCATTTTCGGTGTCGATCCCAGCGGTCACCTCGTCAACAATTAGGATTGGTTTGTGAAATGCTAGTGCCCGTGCCAACGCTAGCTTTTGTCGTTGGCCGCCTGACAGGTTGCTGCCATGTTCGTGAATGTTTGTGGTTAGATTAGCAAACTTATCAATTCCTAGGAACCTTACAATGTTTGTTAATGCATTCGTTTGTTTAGCAACCCCTAATGTGATATTTTCCTGAACGCTTTCGTTAAAGATATAGGACTTCTGGTCTACCAGTTCGATCTTGGCGTTTAAAGCGGTTGTCGCCAGCGATTTCAATTCGGTGTTATCGACATGGATTGCACCTTGATAATCACTTAGCCTTCCACTCATAAGATTGATAAGTGTTGATTTCCCAACACCACTTTTTCCCAAGATGGCATATTTTCCTCCGCGTTTAAAAGTGTAGGAAACATCTTTAATGATGGGCTTTTCGTCATAGCTAAACGAGAGGTGATCCAGGGTAAGCGCATGGTCAAATGACCGATCTTCGGCTAAACGTGGTAACTGACTTAAATGGCTGTTCTTGTGAAGTAAGACGCTGACGGATTTCATTTGAAAGATTCCTTGCACCATGCCAGCCAAATTATTGAATACTGTTCCTGCCAACGAGCCACTTGCCGAAATCACCCCGACGGAGAAATAGCCACCGATGACTAATAGACAAGTTAAAGCCAGAACGATCATTTGGGCAGTGACATTCACGCCGCTGATGAGTAGGTTAACAAGCCCAACGTTTCTGGCGTAGCGAACCTTTTCTTTTCCTTGGTAATCAGAAGCGTCCGCTAGTTTTTGTGTGAATCTGTCACCTAAGTTATGACTAAAAAATACTGAAAAACCGCCGATGATATCATCTGACTTCTCTAAAAAAGAACTATTGGCAGAAGCGATCCGGTTCGTTTCGTGTGTCATAACTTTTGAGAAAAATTGTGGGATGGTCATGGTGAGGAGGCCCAGGATAATGGCAGCAAAGGCTAGACTGTAATGGTAGAAGGCCAAAGAAGTAATGGCAAATAAAAGTGTTGCAGCATTGCCTAGCAATGAGAAGAATGTTTGTAAACCATTTTGTTCGATCATGTTGATATCATTGGTCAACCACGAGACATATTCATTGTGGTTGACCTTATTATATTCATAAACCGGAATACTGGTGAGCCCGTTCGCGATATCGGTTCGAAGTTGATTGGTGACTTTGCGAATGATCTGAGCTTTCAGCAACGAATTGACATAAGCAATCGTCAGCGTCACGCCCCAAATTGAAATAGTTGCCAATAACCAGAAAAACACACCCCGAAAATTCTTGTTAATAAGTTGATCAGTCAGTGGTGCCAAGGTTAAAGAACTTGTAACCTTTCCAAGCGATTCAATCAAAATCAAAAGTGTTGTCAGTAGCGTCAGTAGTTTTTGATGTGCTAATAGTTTAATTGTTGGTTTCATAAGACATCAGCCTTTCTGATAAAGTTGTGTATTGCATCTTAGGGCGATCGTGGTATTTGATAGTGTAAGTATATGTGCTAATATGATTTTAATTAAAAACGTTTCATATATGAAAAAGAGGCAGACTGTGAAAAATATTGGGGAAGTTATTAATAACTTACGCGAACGTAAAGGAATGAGTCAGGCAGATCTTAGTACTGGAATTCTTTCAAAAGCACAACTCTCTAAGTTCGAACGAAACCTAACACAAATATCGGCTACTAAATTATTAGCATTACTGGAACGTCTCCATGTCACGTTTGCTGAGTTTGGGAATGCACTGGCGTTTCAGGAGGCTTTGTATGAGCAGTCGATATTAGCGGATATTACAAAAGCAGTTGTTAACAACAATCGTGATCAAGCTGAATTGGTGCGGGAACGCGCGGCAGAACATTTTACGGCGTTTCCGGGAAAATATAATCAACTTATTTTAATCATGGTTAATGCTATGATCGCTGATATGACCGGTGAGACGCTTTCCCAAGCGGATATTGACGTTTTGACGGACTACCTCTTTCATGTAGATGGTTGGACCCGGTTTGAACTGCTACTTTTTGGTAATACGATATCAGCTTTACCTTTGCGAACTGTCAATCAACTGGCGCGTGAATTGGCGGCTCAAGTTAATGTGGCTTGGGAGATTCACCAAAATTTTCAGCTGATTATCAATTTGTTATACAACGTTGTAATCGTAAACTTGTCTGCTAGAGATCTAACGACAGCAAGACACTATTTGCGAGTGATGAAAGATAGTCATGTTGAAGATGGCATGATGGCAGAACGGTTTCTGATTGCACTTGCTGAGGCGCTTTGTATCTACTGTGAGGACGGTACGGCGGCGCACAAAGATCAAGTCGAAAAAATTATCGCCATTCAAAAAGAACTTGGTGCGACAAATTTCTTTATTGCATTTAAAAATCAAGCTGAAATGTTCATAAATGAAACTAAGCAAACCGATGCTTTTCCAGCTGGATGGCAAAGTTATATCTTCTAATTCAGATCGGCTAGATAAATTGTCATTGAGCTGACATGATTAATCTTCAGCAAACTGGATTAAATCAGTCAGATGTCAATGCACGAAAAAGCTCAGGTCGTCCTCTGGTGTGATGAGGTAACCTGAACTTTTTGGTTGATATTCAAATATCGCGATACCAGTGAATCACCCAAAAATCACTTTGACAATTTGTTCAGCGGTTTTGAGGCTCACATCATTGACCAGTGGCCGCGGGCTGGCAGTGGTGAGCCAGTGAACGCCTTCAGTCGGGACGCCCCAGAAGAAGAGGCCGGCTTGTGGATGTTCTTTTTGGTCAAGTAGCTGTTGGGTTTGACGGTCAATGGCAATAGCGCCTGACTGGAAGCGTTTGTCGGCGTTGAGCTGCAGTTCATAAGTGTGTGCGTACCCGTCATGAAGCAGCTGCTGTACTAATGGATTTTGGGCAGTGGGCGCATTGACTGCCGGAACGCGTGCTTCTAGCAAGGTTTTGGCTTGAAGCGAAAATTTTGGATCGCTCGGGGTTTTTAAAAGAAATTGGCCGTCAATACCTTTGATCTGCATGCCGGGCGGTAAAATAGTGACGATACCGGCACCTATTAGTGCTTGCAGTTGGTCAATCCGCAAAGCAGGCGGTCCGATTGAAAGAAAATCATTCAGTGAGTTAAACCAGCGCAAGAAGAAGTCCAGGTATTGATCCTGACTGAGAAGATTACGCTCAACGAGTTGGCGAATGGGATCACGCATGTCGCGTAAAACTTCAAGCGCGCTGGTCAGTGGTCCGGTTTTGGTGCCGCGCATCGCTTCTTGGGCATCCTGGCGCAGATAATGCCGCATGAAGTCTTGGTACGGTTGGCCGCTTGGATGCGCCTTGGTGGGATCAGCCAAAGCATCCCAATCGAGACGATCTTTAGCGGCGATTGGCAGTGCTCCCAAGGTGGCAACAGGGTCGGCGATAAAATCGCGTTCAAAAGCTGCCTCGTCAATTTCTGGGTAGCGTTGGGGCAACAAAAGCCGATAGTAAATCAACTCGGCTTCGTGCTTTAAGGCTTCCCAGAAGGTTTGACCGCTCACTTCGCCATGAGTTTGCCAAGCGTCAATTTGTTGTGGTGTCAAGAAATGCGGCTGCCATTCTTCACCCGGTCCCTTTTGGTTACGGCCTTTAGCACGATAAGGAAAACCGCGGCGGGAGCCGGCAAAAATATGTGGTTCGCGGCCGCTGGGATGATAAACAAGCAGACCGTCTGGCGCTTTTTGGAATTGTCCGCCGCGACCTTCAGTGAGACGACTCATCAAATCAAAGAAACTCAAGCCCAGTCCGCGAATAATGACCGGCGATTGTGCTTCGATGCCGCTGAGATCACCTTCTTCGGGGAAACCCGGTTCCAGGTAAAAGAGCTGGTGTGTTTGCGCATAATCGTGCAATGCCTTTTGGTCGCGCGTCAATGAGTTTTTTAGATTTCCCAAGGCCATGACCACTTGATCGGTTTGCCAGCTCTCTTGGTCGGTGGTGACGGTAAATCCGGCAGCTTTTTTATCTAGCCGGTTCACGGTTTGCTGCTTATAGGTGATGATGTTGGTGCCGGCTTGGTATTTTTGCAAGTCAAAGAACCACTGTTGGTAGACGCCGTACAACGCGCGGGACGCATAGCTGTTGGGTCCCAGATTGGCAGCCTGGCGCATCAGAATCGAACGGTTGTTAATTTCGGGGTGAGCATCGAGGTAATCGGCAGCAAGCGTGAGCGCCCAGGTGCTTAAGTCCGGACCGGCAATAAACGGTCCCACGCCTGTCACTGTTTGATCGGTAAATAAGGTGATTTGTGCCGCAGCAGTATTCATAATGAGATTAGGGTCTTGATCGATCTTCCAAACGCGACCGCCAATTGGATACGGATCAACTAGGAAAATGGTGAGTTGGCGCTGGGGATAACGGGTCCGTTGCCAACTGATAAGCCGACCTAAAAGCATTAAGCCACGTGGCCCGGCACCGATAAGCGTAATGTGCATGCCGCATCTGCTCCTTTATGAGATGATAAATTAAGAAGTAACAAATTTATTATACTTGGAAGTGTCCCTAAGCAGTTAGCGACTTGCTTTAGGTTTCACCGTTTTCGTGTCATAATGTCCTTATTAACCATCTAGAAGGGAAGGCAGATGCTGATGAAAGTTGTCGTTGTGGGCTGTACGCATGCAGGAACTGCGGCAGTGCGCGAACTGTTGATGAGGCACCCGGAAACGGAAGTAGATGTTTTTGAACGTCGTGAAGACATCTCTTTTCTTTCATGTGGTATTGCCTTGTACCTTGAAGGCACGGTCGGGCGGTTGGAGGACATGTTTTACGCAACGCCGGCCTCACTCGAAGCATTAGGTCCCAACGTGCATGTTCACTTAAAACATGACGTCTTATCCATTGATGGTGCCGGTCATGTGATTGTGGCTGAAGATTTGAAGACAGGCACACAACAGCATTATCCGTACGACAAGCTGATTATGACAACTGGCAGCTATCCGGTTATTCCACCGGTTTCCGGTGTGAGTGTTCCGCGGGTCTTGATGTGTAAAAGTTATGATGATGCACGTAGAATCAAGGAGAGTGCCAAAGATGCCGAAACGATTGCAATTGTCGGTGGCGGCTACATTGGCGTTGAACTGGCAGAGGCTTATAGTCGTAATCAAAAACACGTGATTTTAATTAATGGAGTTGCGCCGTTGCTGAGCCATTATGTGGATTTACCGCTTAGTCGAGAAATTTCTTCAGTATTAACGGAGCATGGCGTTGAATTAAAAGTCAACACGGTGGCACGCCATTTCGATAGTGACGCGGAGCATGTTTTCATTCAGACGGATCACGGTGAGATTCAAGCTGATTTGGCAGTTGTCTGCGTTGGTTTTCGTCCGATGACCGAGTTGTTGGTTGGTCAGGTTAAAATGAATCATGATGGCTCAATTCATGTGAATGATTATATGCAAACTAGCGATCCCGATATTTTTGCGGCGGGGGATGCGGTTGCGGTGCATTTTAATCCGACTGGTAAAGATGCGTATGCGCCACTGGCAACGAATGCGGTGCGTCAAGGAAAAATGGCAGGTGCAAATATTTTTGGCCCAACGATCAAGTATATGGGCACACAGGCAACCAGTGCGTTAAGATTGTATGATCATAGTCTGGCGGTCACGGGGCTGACGCTTGCTCACGCCAAGCGCAATCAACTGCCGGCAGCCAGTGTGACGATGGTTGATGATTTTCGACCGCCATTTATGCCGCACACGGTGAAGATTACCATGGTGCTGGTTTATGATACCAGTAATCGTCAAATACTAGGCGCACAGTTTTACAGCAAGTATGATGTTGCCAATGCGGCCAATTTGATTTCGGTGATGATTCAAAATCGTAATACCATTGATCAGCTGGCCTATGTCGATATGCTCTTTAATCCGAATTATGATAAACCGTGGCATTATCTCAATTTGTTAGGACAATTGGCTGTAGCACAAGCAGACAACTCAGCGGTGTAGGGGGAAAATTATGAATTCGTGGAATCTTATCGGACTGTTCGCGTGGGTGATCCTGATCGCCTACCTATTCTTCATCATTTGGCATATTCGGCGGCGACATATTAAAGCTATCGTCAAATCCGGGCGGCAGGTTTCCCCTTCCGTCGTGTTGGTTGATCTGGTAGAAGTCGCGGTGTTGTTGCTAGCGGTCGCCGGAATGGTATGGGTGAGTTGGTTGCGTCCGATTGACTACCGGGATAGCCATGAGGTGACGATTAGCCACAGTGCACAACCACTTATTTTGCAGACCGGTGATGAACATTCCTTTTATGTACGGGTTCGCACGGGAAATGGTAAGAATCCGATTTTGTACTATACTTATTGGACAGAAGGCGCCAAGTATGAAAACACGAGTCATAACGCGGAAGTGAGCTCCGGCAGCCAACCACTGACACCGCGAGCGGCCGCATATCCGTGGTCCAAAAAGGAACTTAAAAAACTGGATCAAAGCGCTGATCGTGCCTATGTCGCAACTGTATCGGCGCAGTATAAGCCTGGTTTTCTTAACGGCTTAGGCATGCATGTCGGTCACAGTGCCGATCGGTTTTCGATTTTACGGGTGCCTAATGATACATTTGTTGAAATTGATCCGGTTGAAGATTAAAGCGCGTTAACTAAACAATTTGAAAGATCGCTGGTGGGAAATGCGGCATCAGCGATCTTTTTTCGATTGACAAGCTTAGAAAAAACGAAGCAGCCGCGATTCTGCGTGTGCTTTTTGACTTAGCCGAATCGATTAGTCCGCGGTACATGGTATGATGAAAGCATTTGAAATGAGTAATATAAAGGTGCTTGCTGACCGCGCTGGCTCGCGCTCACCATAACGCGCTCCCCGGCGCAGAAGTCTGCGTGTAAGAACCTCAGTCGCAATGGCCAAGAGCGGGCCATCACGCCTGAGGCCGCTTACACTCCGACTTCTAACCGCGCCGGCTCGCGCTCACCATAACGCGCTCCCCGGCGCAGGGATCTGCATGTAAGGACCTTGGTCGCAATGGCCAAGAGCGGGCCATCACGCCCAAGGCCACTTACACTCCGATCCCTAACCGCGCCGGCTCGCGCTCAGTTTATTAGGAGGTTTGCAGATGAATCATCGCAGCTGGTGGCTGCTGCCGTTGTTGCTGCTTTTGGGCTTTGGTCTTGCGGGGCTGCAACCGGTTCAAGCCGCTTCAGGTAAATGGTATCGAGATAATGGCAACATGATGGGGTCTGAAAGTAAGACGGTTATCAAACAGCTGAACGACCAAACCTTTGCCAAAATAACCGGTCATCCCCAAATTGCCGTGATCACCGTCACGTCCTTGCATGATGAAGAGATTGAAGACTATGCCAATGAGCAGTTTGCTAAGCTTGGAATTGGCAAAAAAGGTTGGGATAACGGCCTTTTACTGGTGCTTTCACGCCGAGATCGTAAATATTGGCTGGAAGTGGGTTATGGACTGGAAGATGTGGTGCCAGATGGCAGTGCCGATGAGATTGTCACTGGCTCGGTCAAAAAACTGCTTAAAGCGGAAGACTACGATCATGCCATTGCGTTGTTTTTGACAAATATCGGTAAGCGGGTTGCGGCTCATCAAAGCGCCATTGCCACGCCGACACAGATAAAAGCCAAGCGCGCCCATGATGCCGCCGTCAAGCAGCTTTTGATAACGGTGGCCTTGGTAGTGGTCGGCATGATGGTGCTCTTCTTCATCATTCATGCTGCCATAACCGCTCGCTTACGTGATGCGATGCCCCATGTAGCTGCTATGCAGACGTTACCGATCTATGCCGCTGTGACTGCTGCCGGGATTAAACTGCAATTAGACACGGCGGCGGTTCCGCTATTTCGCTTCGCTTGGTCGCATGACAAATTGCGCGTGATCGGGATGGCGAATTTGACAAGGCGGGGATTTGAATCGTGGACGCGAAAAGTCCGAATGATGGTGCCGCACCCTTATTGGTACTATGACAACGTTCGCGGAGCCCTTCGCAAGTTGCCAGATCAGACACTGGTGAATGCGCCGACCATTGCCGCGGTGGCTGAATTGTTAAACCCGGCGCTGGCAGATCGGTTTAAAACCGGACAACCTTACGAAGCAGCTTTCACGGCCTGGTTGAATGAACAGAAAAGTGTTGCCGGGCAAGCAGCGGTGACGACCTGGTCTAAGTTCCTGGCAAAAGTTAAACCGACTGATACCTTCTCAGATGCAACGCTAGCCGCCACTTTTTCCGCTATTCTTTTCCATATTCGCCATCCCGATCAAGATCAGGATTTGAGTCAATCCGATGTGCCATTGTGGGTTATCAGTGATTTTGGCTCGGCGACTAGCAGTCATAGTGGCGACTCCGATGACTTTGGAAGTGGCTTCGGTGGCGGTTCTAGTGGCGGCGGTGGTTTTGGCGGTAGCTGGTAAGCTAGACCCGACCCTTGAAAGTGACGCAACACGTAGGCTAACATAAAAAATATATTTAAAACGATGGGTGGCAGGTAGCTACCGCCATTAAATTCAAAAATGAGGCTAGATAAATGGAGCAGATGCTGTTGTTAATGGGTACCGGGGTGCTAGGCGGTATTCTGGGAGCCGTGCTGGGAATCGGCGGCGGGATGATTATTACCCCGATTTTGACAATGTTAATGGGATTGCCGATTCAATATGCGATTGGTGCCAGCATTGTCTCGGTCATTGCGACCAGTTCGGGTGCCACTATTGCTTATCTAAAAGATGAAATGCTGAATTTACGGGTGGCCATGTTTTTGGAAATTGCGACAACGGTTGGGGCCGTCATTGGTGCGGTTATCACTGGCCTGGTGAATGGCAAGGTATTGTATATCTTATTTGGCGCATTGTTGATATTTTCTGCCTTCAACATGATTCGCAAGCTGCGGATGAAAGATGATGGTGTGCGCCAAACAACCCCTGATGCGATGGCCACAAAATTACGCCTGAATGGGACGTATTTTGACAAGGCAACTGGAAAAGAAGTTAATTATACGGTAACGAATGTTCCAGGCGGTTTTGCGATGATGTTTGGTGCCGGGATTGCATCAGGGCTACTGGGTATCGGGAGTGGCGCTTTTAAAGTGATTGCCATGGATACGATTATGCATATGCCGTTGAAGCCATCGAGTGCAACCAGTAACCTCATGATGGGAGTTACGGCGGCCGCCAGTGCAACAGTTTATTATTTTGGCGGTCAGCTTCAGCCACAAATTGCCGCACCGCTTGCGATCGGAATCCTCGTCGGGGCAACGGTGGGCTCGCGGGTGATGCAGGTTCTGCCAAATAAAGTCTTGCGGCTGATTTTCATTCCGGTGATTGGGTATATGGGCATCCAGATGGCACTTAAAGGATTTGGGGTGAATATCTGATGGATAAGAAACTCAAAACCGAAATCGATGATGTTGAAATCATGATTGGTAAAGTGATGCAGATTGGGGTCATTTTGGCGGCAGTCGTGATTATTTTTGGCTTGATACTCTTGTTGGTCAGCGGATCAACCGGTTATCCGGCCGGTGTTCATCCAACGCGAATTGGTGCGATTATAAGCGGCACGGCGGCACTGAAACCTTACGCTATCCTGATGACGGGGATCTTTTTGCTGATTCTGACGCCGGTTTTGCGCGTCGTGGTATCAATCTATGCGTTTGCGGTTGAACACGATCACTTGTACGTGTGGATTACCACCGCCGTTTTGATTATCCTGCTCGGCGCCATGACGATTGGGTATCTGGGCAACCGTTAATTAAAAAATAGCGCTTTTGCACCGGGTTATTGATCCGGTGCAAAAGCGCTATTTTGATACTTCGTCTGGATGATGAGTGGCGTTTAGCACGCAATTGGTCATCCTTCGCGGGGCGTCATTACTTACCACTTGGCTTGTGTTCCATGTAGTCCTTCAGCGTGGCAACGACGGAAGAATCCGGCATCTCACGCATGGATTTAATATTGTGAATATGTTCAACTGATACATGGCTGTTAAGCGCCATCTCTGTGTCCGTTAGATGATTTTTACGCTGGAAGTCGATAATTTCCCGTGAAAATGCACTGATTTGATCTTTTTCAGCCAAAACGATTCCTCCTCGTGAACCTTTACTAACAGTATAACGATTTTTGTCATTATGCGCACGTATGACATCCAATCGTAACTTTAACACCATTGATTTGAAGGCTTTCAAGCATATCGTAACGATGACTGAAGAAAAGTCTAAAATCTGCAGATGCCGTGTTCGTCGACTAAATACATGGGTGAAACTTAATGATTGCAAAGCCGAACAAGTGTTTGTATAATAAAGATGCACTAAGGAAATGGGATCGCTTCGTTAATTAAGAACCGCATCTGTTAGCTGCAACGTTGGTTAGTTGATTAGGAGTGCCACCATTTAAGCGGATGGTGTGTAAGTTCATATGCGTGATGATCGCGATCGTAAAATACACGCCTTGACCCGATGGCGACAATGTATGCTTGCCCGGTTACAAGTTGTTGATAAAGCTTTCTTTTCTTGACGAGCTGGATACCCTTCAACAGGACTTTGAAGATGATAAACCAAAAGCTGATTAACAAAAGCCATAACCACCCATTGGATGTTGAGTGAAAAGTTGAGGCTTGCAGGGTTAGCATAAGCGGATTCCAAAGCAAAGCGGTGGCATCGGTGATTAGCTGATCAAATAAAGCAGTTGGTGTTGCAAACAGAGATATGAGTGTGATGCCAAAGATAAATAATCCCCAAAGCATATAAGGTGCCATGATCAACACGGTAAGCGCGCGGAGTAAGGAATTTGGAGTATGCAAAACGATAGCCTTTCGAAAACGATGCCATGCATAGAACGGATCTTGATCGGCTATGGTTATCATCTCCCAGTTGTTAGTGAAACGATTTCGTTTAACAATCTCTTTTTCATACAGATATTGTTTTGATGTTTTCCGGACAAGGTAATCGCTAGTCTTAGAATAGCGCAATATTGCCTTGATCGAAAGGTAAGGTGAGCTTATGGAACACTATGCCTATTTGCAGGATCTGGCAGCCAGTCAACGGGATCGGGAACTGCGCGTGCGGATTTGGGATAATAAGAATATCATTATTCGGCGAAACCTCAGCCAGCACCATGGCTTGGCTACTCAGGTCTGGGATGCATGGTTGCGTCAGGAGCTGCGACGTTTTAACGGTTTTGAGCCAATTATTGAAGTTGATGATTTTTCCGGGCATCAGGAAATTAAGTTTTTCAAGGAAAATGAATTAGCGGATGCCGTTCATTTCATTCTTCAAGGCGAAGGGGCGGTTGAAACAGCTAGCTAACTGTAGCCAGATTAGCTGGGCGTGTAAGCTTTTACATCCTCTATGTTATCAGTATACTGAAGGTAATGAGGTGAGGACGATGAAGGCGATTATTTTATATGCATCAATCACAGGCAACGCGAAAGGAATGGCTCGGATTGAACAGCAGTTCTTTGAGCATTATGGTTGGGATGTCACGCTTGGCGAAATGATTCAGACAGATCCGGCAACGATTAAAGACTTTGACGTGTTGGTGCTGGCAACTTATACCTGGACTGGCGGCGTGATCCCTGAAGAGACCCAAGACTTTTATGATGACTTAAGTAAGCTGGATTTTTCGGCTAAGCCATTGGTATTTGGAGTGCTGGGTACGGGTGATCCCTATTATGGCAAGGATTATAATACCGCTCCGGAAAAATTTGAAGCCGTTTTGAAAGCTAGCGGTGCAGTTCAAGGCGCAACCGCGGTCAAGATTGCTTTAAACGTTAAACAAGAAGAGATGCCTCAGTTTGCGACATTTACCCAGCATCTGATCAAAAAAACCGAAACGCTGCAAAACAAGAAGTGACCCGTTGGCGCGTGGTATACTAAAGCCAGAAAGCGAGGGGATCTTCATGAGTGAGGAAATTGTTTTCTTCAATCCCGGCGATGCAGTTGCCAATGATTTCGACTTCGC
>OKVG01000226.1_pt1 | contig 55922 bp, 45 predicted proteins | sample 1606981 | NCBI WGS metagenome assembly OKVG01 (sample SAMN03281018, study PRJEB24777) | human gut metagenome | isolation source: fecal sample PR128 from 1 month old male Malay infant, vaginal delivered... | reverse complement strand
TGTTTGACACTTGCAGTTGCCAGACCGCAAGGTGTTTTAACAAATCAAAAGGGGTTTTAATAACTGGCTTAAAGCTGAAAGCTTTCCGGAACCCCCAGCCTAGCTGGGGGTTTTCTGTGCACAATAATGCCTGATAGCACATATCAGGCGTTGTCCTCACTTCTTTTTGTATTCCTTGAATCACATCACAAAATAGACAAATCTCAGGCGGCAAAAAACGACGTCTGAATGCATTTTTTTTGCTGGCGACAAACCCACGTAAAAAGCTCACCGTAGGCGCAAATACCCTCATTTTGATTGCGTTTTACGGAGCAAATAATGTCTAACGTGCAGGAGTGGCAACAGCTTGCCAACAAGGAATTGAGCCGTCGGGAGAAAACTGTCGACTCGCTGGTTCAGCAAACCGCGGAAGGGATCGCCATCAAGCCGCTGTATACCGAAGCCGATCTCGATAATCTGGAGGTGACAGGTACCCTTCCTGGTTTGCCTCCCTACGTTCGTGGCCCGCGTGCCACTATGTATACCGCCCAACCGTGGACCATCCGTCAGTATGCTGGTTTTTCAACAGCAAAAGAGTCCAACGCTTTTTATCGCCGTAACCTGGCCGCCGGGCAAAAAGGTCTTTCCGTTGCGTTTGACCTTGCCACCCACCGAGGCTACGACTCCGATAACCCACGCGTGGCGGGCGACGTCGGCAAAGCGGGCGTCGCTATCGACACCGTGGAAGATATGAAAGTCCTGTTCGACCAGATCCCGCTGGATAAAATGTCGGTTTCGATGACCATGAATGGCGCAGTGCTACCAGTACTGGCGTTTTATATCGTCGCCGCGGAAGAGCAAGGTGTTACACCTGATAAACTGACCGGCACCATTCAAAACGATATCCTCAAAGAGTACCTCTGCCGCAACACCTATATTTACCCGCCAAAACCGTCAATGCGCATTATCGCCGACATCATCGCCTGGTGTTCCGGCAACATGCCGCGATTTAATACCATCAGTATCAGCGGTTACCACATGGGTGAAGCGGGTGCCAACTGCGTGCAGCAGGTAGCATTTACGCTCGCCGATGGGATTGAGTACATCAAAGCAGCAATATCCGCTGGGCTGAAAATTGATGACTTCGCTCCTCGCCTGTCGTTCTTCTTCGGCATTGGCATGGATCTGTTTATGAACGTCGCCATGTTGCGTGCGGCACGTTATTTATGGAGCGAAGCGGTCAGTGGATTTGGCGCACAGGATCCGAAATCACTGGCGCTGCGTACCCACTGCCAGACCTCAGGCTGGAGCCTGACTGAACAGGATCCGTATAACAACGTTATCCGCACCACCATTGAAGCACTGGCTGCAACGCTGGGCGGTACTCAGTCACTGCATACCAACGCCTTTGATGAAGCGCTTGGTTTGCCTACCGATTTCTCAGCACGCATTGCCCGCAATACCCAGATCATCATTCAGGAAGAATCAGAACTCTGCCGCACCGTCGATCCACTGGCCGGATCCTATTACGTTGAGTCGCTGACCGATCAAATCGTCAAACAAGCCAGAGCTATTATCCAACAGATCGACGAAGCCGGTGGTATGGCGAAAGCGATCGAAGCAGGTCTGCCAAAACGAATGATCGAAGAGGCCTCAGCGCGCGAACAGTCGCTGATCGACCAGGGCAAGCGTGTCATCGTTGGTGTCAACAAGTACAAACTGGATCACGAAGACGAAACCGATGTACTTGAGATCGACAACGTGATGGTGCGTAACGAGCAAATTGCTTCGCTGGAACGCATTCGCGCCACCCGTGATGATGCCGCCGTAACCGCCGCGTTGAACGCCCTGACTCACGCCGCACAGCATAACGAAAACCTGCTGGCTGCCGCTGTTAATGCTGCTCGCGTTCGCGCCACCCTGGGTGAAATTTCCGATGCGCTGGAAGCCGCTTTCGACCGTTATCTGGTGCCAAGCCAGTGTGTTACCGGCGTGATTGCGCAAAGCTATCATCAGTCTGAGAAATCGGCCTCCGAGTTCGATGCCATTGTTGCGCAAACGGAGCAGTTCCTTGCCGACAATGGTCGTCGCCCGCGCATTCTGATCGCTAAAATGGGCCAGGATGGGCACGATCGCGGCGCGAAAGTGATCGCCAGCGCCTATTCCGATCTCGGTTTCGACGTAGATTTAAGCCCGATGTTCTCTACACCTGAAGAGATCGCCCGCCTGGCCGTAGAAAACGACGTCCACGTAGTGGGCGCATCCTCACTGGCTGCCGGTCATAAAACGCTGATCCCGGAACTGGTCGAAGCGCTGAAAAAATGGGGACGCAAAGATATCTGCGTGGTCGCGGGTGGCGTCATTCCGCCGCAGGATTACGCCTTCCTGCAAGATCGCGGCGTGGCGGCGATTTATGGTCCAGGTACACCTATGCTCGACAGCGTGCGCGACGTACTGAATCTGATAAGCCAGCATCATGATTAATGAAGCCACGCTGGCAGAAAGTATTCGCCGCTTACGTCAGGGTGAGCGTGCCACGCTCGCCCAGGCCATGACGTTGGTGGAAAGCCGTCACCCGCGTCATCAGGCGCTAAGTACACAGCTGCTTGACGCCATTATGCCGTTCTGTGGTAACGCCCTGCGACTGGGCGTTACCGGCACACCCGGCGCGGGGAAAAGTACCTTTCTTGAAGCCTTTGGCATGTTGTTGATTCGTGAGGGATTAAAGGTTGCGGTTATTGCGGTCGATCCCAGCAGCCCGGTCACTGGCGGTAGCATTCTCGGGGATAAAACCCGCATGAATGACCTTGCGCGTGCCGAGGCGGCGTTTATTCGCCCGGTACCCTCCTCCGGCCATCTGGGCGGTGCCAGTCAGCGAGCGCGGGAATTAATGCTGTTATGCGAAGCGGCGGGTTATGACGTAGTGATTGTCGAAACGGTTGGCGTCGGGCAGTCAGAAACGGAAGTCGCCCGCATGGTGGACTGTTTTATCTCGTTGCAAATTGCCGGTGGCGGCGATGATCTGCAGGGCATTAAAAAGGGGCTGATGGAAGTGGCAGATCTGATCGTTATCAACAAAGACGATGGCGATAACCATACCAATATCGCCATTGCCCGGCATATGTACGAGAGTGCCCTGCATATTCTGCGACGTAAATACGACGAATGGCAGCCACGGGTTCTGACTTGTAGCGCACTGGAAAAACGTGGAATCGATGAGATCTGGCACGCCATCATCGACTTCAAAACCGCGCTAACTGCCAGTGGTCGTTTGCAACAAGTGCGGCAACAACAATCGGTGGAATGGCTGCGTAAACAAACCGAAGAAGAAGTACTGAATCACCTGTTCGCGAATGAAGATTTCGATCGCTATTACAGCCAGACGCTTTTAGCGGTCAAAAACAATACGCTCTCACCGCGCACCGGCCTGCGGCAGCTCAGTGAATTTATCCAGACGCAATATTTTGATTAAAGGAATTTTTATGTCTTATCAGTATGTGAACGTTGCCACTATCAACAAAGTGGCGGTCATTGAGTTTAACTATGGCCGCAAACTTAATGCCTTAAGTAAAGTCTTTATCGATGATCTTATGCAGGCGTTAAGCGATCTCAACCGGCCGGAAATTCGCTGTATCATTTTGCGCGCGCCGAGTGGATCCAAAGTCTTCTCCGCAGGTCACGATATTCACGAACTGCCGTCTGGCGGTCGCGATCCGCTCTCCTATGATGATCCATTGCGTCAAATCACCCGCATGATCCAAAAATTCCCGAAACCGATCATTTCGATGGTGGAAGGTAGTGTTTGGGGTGGCGCATTTGAAATGATCATGAGTTCCGATCTGATTATCGCCGCCAGTACCTCAACCTTCTCAATGACACCTGTAAACCTCGGTGTCCCGTATAACCTGGTCGGCATTCACAACCTGACCCGCGACGCGGGCTTCCACATTGTCAAAGAGCTGATTTTTACCGCTTCGCCAATCACCGCCCAGCGCGCGCTGGCTGTCGGCATCCTCAACCATGTTGTGGAATTGGAAGAACTGGAAGATTTCACCTTACAAATGGCGCACCACATCTCTGAGAAAGCGCCGTTAGCCATTGCCGTTATCAAAGAAGAGCTGCGTGTACTGGGCGAAGCGCACACCATGAACTCCGATGAATTTGAACGTATTCAGGGGATGCGCCGCGCGGTTTATGACAGCGAAGATTACCAGGAAGGGATGAACGCTTTCCTCGAAAAACGTAAACCTAATTTCGTTGGTCATTAATCCCTGCGAACGAAGGAGTAAAAATGGAAACTCAGTGGACAAGGATGACCGCCGATGAAGCGGCAGAAATTATCCAGCATAACGACATGGTGGCATTTAGCGGCTTTACCCCGGCGGGTTCGCCGAAAGCCCTTCCCACCGCCATTGCCCGCAGAGCTAACGAACAGCATGAGGCCAAAAAGCCGTATCAAATCCGCCTGCTGACGGGGGCGTCAATCAGCGCCGCCGCTGACGATGTACTTTCTGACGCCGATGCTGTTTCCTGGCGTGCGCCATATCAAACATCGTCCGGTTTACGTAAAAAGATCAATCAGGGCGCTGTGAGTTTCGTTGACCTGCATTTGAGCGAAGTGGCGCAAATGGTCAATTACGGTTTCTTCGGCGACATTGATGTTGCCGTCATTGAAGCATCGGCACTGGCACCGGATGGTCGAGTCTGGTTAACCAGCGGGATCGGTAATGCGCCGACCTGGCTGCTGCGGGCGAAGAAAGTGATCATTGAACTCAATCACTATCACGATCCGCGCGTTGCAGAACTGGCAGATATTGTGATTCCTGGCGCACCACCGCGGCGCAATAGCGTGTCGATCTTCCATGCAATGGATCGCGTCGGTACCCGCTATGTGCAAATCGATCCGAAAAAGATTGTCGCCGTCGTGGAAACCAACTTGCCCGACGCCGGTAATATGCTGGATAAGCAAAATCCCATGTGCCAGCAGATTGCCGATAACGTGGTCACGTTCTTGTTGCAGGAAATGGCGCATGGGCGTATTCCGCCGGAATTTCTGCCGCTGCAAAGTGGCGTGGGCAACATCAATAATGCGGTAATGGCGCGTCTGGGGGAAAATCCGGAAATTCCTCCGTTCATGATGTATTCGGAAGTGCTACAGGAATCGGTGGTGCATTTACTGGAAACCGGAAAAATCAGCGGGGCCAGCGCCTCCAGCCTGACAATCTCGGCCGATTCCCTGCGCAAGATTTACGACAATATGGATTACTTTGCCAGCCGCATTGTGTTGCGTCCGCAGGAGATTTCCAATAACCCGGAAATCATCCGTCGTCTGGGCGTCATCGCTCTGAACGTCGGCCTGGAGTTTGATATTTACGGGCATGCCAACTCAACGCACGTAGCCGGGGTCGATCTGATGAACGGCATCGGTGGCAGCGGTGATTTTGAACGCAACGCGTATCTGTCGATCTTTATGGCCCCGTCGATTGCTAAAGAAGGCAAGATCTCAACCGTCGTGCCAATGTGCAGCCATGTTGATCACAGCGAACACAGCGTCAAAGTGATCATCACCGAACAAGGCATCGCCGATCTGCGTGGTCTTTCCCCGCTTCAACGCGCCCGCACTATCATTGATAATTGTGCACATCCTATGTATCGGGATTATCTGCATCGCTATCTGGAAAATGCGCCCGGCGGACATATTCACCACGATCTTAGCCACGTCTTCGATTTACACCGTAATTTAATTGCAACCGGCTCGATGCTGGGTTAATGACTCGTCCCGTCACGATCTTCAGCAATATGCTGAAGCATCGTGGCGGTATAACGATGATTTCTGATTGAATAAAGATATTCCTGCATATACATCGGCCTGTGCGGCGCATCAAAATATTTCAGCGTTGCCGGATTCACCAGTCGCCAGGCAAAATGCGGGATCACCGTCAGAAAATGTCCGCGCTCCACGGCGCTGATTTTGGCCATAAAACTGTAGGGACGATAAATAATGGTTGGATTGATCCCACAAGGTCGCATATTCGCATCAATCATTGCTTCGAAGTTGGCCCGGTTCTGAAAGCGCATTTGCAGCCAGGGCAGCTCCTGAAGCAGCTCTTGCTCTTGACGCTCTTCATAACGGCGAGAAACGAGAAAGCCCAATCGCAGCGGCGGTAGTTCACTGATAGTCAGGTTTTCCAGTTCCTGAACTCGTGCAGATACATGCTGTGGGGAGATAATAAAATCTAACTGACGGTCAAAAAGATTATCGATAACGCCATTTTCGCTGAACTCAACTGGCTGGGCGGTCACGCCTTCATACTTATCTCCGAGACTAATCAACTGATCGAAAATAATTGTCGGATAAGTATTATCTATGCCAATCACAATTTCTCGTGAACGACGCCCTGAGTTATGGATTTCATTATCAATCGCAGAAAGCCGTTGATAAACCGGGAACAGTTTTTGATACAGTTCCTGTCCGGCTTTATTGAGGCTGATATTATTATCTTTGCGGGTAAATAGCGTATAGCCAATTTGTTCTTCCAGCGCGGCAATGCTTTTACCAAATGGCGAAGCCGTCATATGGATTTTTTCTGCCGCCCGGGCAATATTATTGGTTTGCGCTAATAAAATGAAATTGCGCATCTTTTTCGAAATAAAAATGTCCATACCCCCTCCCCCGCATCCTTGTCCGCTTAACCGTTTCAGTCAGCCTATCCTTGATGAAACCGCGAGCAAAGATAGGTGATTACCTCATGGTTTTACAGAAAATTACAGAAAAAGGAGGCAATATAGGGTAAAGGCATTAGCCCGACGAATACGTCGGGCTACAAATATTATTGTGCTGCAGGTGTTTTAGCGGGTTGTTGATCCACAGGTTCTAACTGGAAGACCACATCGACCTGATCATCAAACTGAATAGCGGCCTGCTCGTAAGTTTCCTGGGCGGACACCGGCGCGGCATCGGCTTTCATCATCCGCACCATTGGGCTGGGCTGATAGTTGGAAACATGGTAGCGCACGCTATATACCGGCCCCAGTTTACGATGAAAGCCGTTCGCAAGTTCCTGCGCCTGATGAATCGCGTTATCAATCGCTGCCTTACGCGCTTTGTCTTTATAGGCATCCGGCTGCGCCACGCCCAGCGACACAGAACGAATTTCGTTAAGACCCGCCTTCAGCGCGCCATCCAGCAAGGAATTCAGTTTGTCTAACTGACGGAGCGTGACTTCCACCGTTCTCACAGCACGGTAGCCTTTCAGGATACTTTTACCATCCTGATAATCATAATCTGGCTGGGTGCGTAAGTTCGCTGAGCTGATATCTTTTTTCGCGATCTGATTGAGTTCAAGGAAGGAAATGTATTGTGCGACGCGCTCATCCGCCTGTTTCTTGGCAGTAGCGGCATCCTTCGCGGCCACGTTGACTTCAATCGCAAGAGTGGCAATGTCTGGCACCGCATCCACGCTTGCCGTACCGGAGGTGACAATATGCGGTCCATCCGGCAATTCGTTAGCCTGCGCTGCCATCCCGCTAATACCCATTAATGCCGCCAGGGCGATAACTTTGAACTTCACGTTAGTCTCTCCGTGTTAATTGACTTGCCTAAAATTCAGGACCTCTGGAGGCAAGCTTAGCGCCTCTGTTTTATTTTTCCATCAGATAGCGCCTAACTGAGCAAGGCTTGTGCATGAGCAATACCGTCTCTCGCCAGCTGCAAGGCAATAAACCACATAACACATCCCACAACCAGATTGATAATGCGTTGTGATTTTGCCGTGCGCAGGCGCGGTGCCAGCCAGGCTGCGAGAATAGCCAGACCAAAGAACCACAGGAAAGAGGCGCTAATTGTCCCGAGCGCAAACCAACGTTTTGGTTCCACATCAAGTTGCCCGCCAAGGCTGCCCAGTACAACAAAAGTATCCAGGTAAACATGCGGATTCAGCCAGGTCACTGCCAGCATGGTGGCGATAATTTTCCATCTGCCTTGCTTCAGGACTTCGGCACTGGCTAACTCAATATTACTGCTCATCGCTGTTTTAAAAGCGCCAAAACCATACCACAGCAAGAAGGCTACGCCGCCCCAGGTGACCAGCGCCAGCAACCACGGCGACTGCATCAATAACGCGCTGCCACCAAAAATCCCGGCGCAAATCAGGACCAAATCGCTGATAGCGCAAAGTAAGGCAATCATAATGTGGTACTGACGACGAATGCCCTGATTCATCACAAAAGCATTTTGTGGACCGAGCGGTAGGATCATAGCTGCGCCAAGCGCAAGACCTTGAAAGTAATAAGAAAACACGTTGGATATTCCGAATTAAGTATCTGATGCAGAGACTATATCTCGGGATTGTTATTAGCGGAAATTGATAATATTAATTGGCAATCAGAAAAACTAATAAGAGAGAGGCCAGAGAGTATTATCTGGCCTCAGCGTTGATTACACAGCTTTGTCTTCTTTCACCCGCTTAAAGTTCACATCCATTTGCGGGTACGGGAAGCTGATACCGGCGGCATCAAATTCACGTTTAATACGCTCCAGCACATCCCAGTACACGTTTTGCAGATCGCCGCTGTTGCTCCAGACGCGGACCACGAAATTAATCGACGATGCACCAAGTTCGTTCAGGCGCACAGTCATTTCGCGATCTTTCAAAATGCGATCTTCAGACTGGATAATATTGGTCAGGATCTGCTTAACCTGATCGATATCGGAATCATACGCCACGCCAATAATAAATTCGTTACGGCGAGCTGGCTCGCGGGAGAAGTTAATAATATTTCCGGCAATAATTTTACCGTTCGGAATAACGATAATTTTACCGTCTGCAGTACGCATGGTGGTGGAGAAAATCTGCACACTCAGCACAGTACCGGCTACGCCGCCGAGGTCAACATATTCTCCGGCACGGAACGGGCGGAACATGACAAGTAACACGCCAGCGGCCAGGTTAGACAGTGACCCCTGCAAAGCCAGACCAACAGCTAAGCCTGCGGCACCGAGTACAGCAATGACGGACGCGGTTTGTACACCTACGCGGCCCAGTGCAGCGATTAGCGTAAAGGCGATAATACCGTAACGGACTAATGCAGAAAGAAAATCAGCAACAGTGGCATCGATTTTACGGGAGATCATCAGGCGATTCACCGCGTTGGAAATCATCCGCGCGATAATCAAACCAACGATGATGATCGCGAGTGCCGCCACGATGTTTACTGCATAACTTAGCAGCAGCGCCTGGTTAGCCACCAGCCAGCTTCCCGCGCCGTTTATGCTATCGACAACATTCAAATCTTCCATTCAATATTCCTTTTCAACTGACTCAAAATGGAGAAATACACTCCGCCGCCTTATGGCGGGCAGTCTGACAAGGGTAAACAATAAAGCATAATTTTGCCAAATAGATCACAGATTTCTCATCTGCATCACCTTGCTTTTGGCGAAAAAAAGACCCGCAGAGCGGGCCTTGAGATAAGCAGAAAGGAATATCTTACAGAACGTCGATCGCGTTCAGTTCCTGGAATGCTTTTTCCAGACGAGCGATCATCGAAGTCTGACCGGCACGCAGCCATACGCGCGGATCGTAGTATTTCTTGTTCGGCTGATCTTCGCCTTTCGGGTTACCCAGCTGACCCTGCAGATAAGCTTCGTTTGCTTTGTAGTAGTTCAGAACGCCTTCCCAGGTTGCCCATTGGGTATCGGTATCGATGTTCATTTTTACTACGCCGTAGCTTACGGAGTCTTTGATTTCCTGAGCAGTAGAACCGGAACCACCGTGGAATACGAAGTTCAGGCTGTTGTGCGGCAGGTTGTGTTTCTTAGAAACATATTCCTGAGAGTCGCGCAGGATGGTCGGAGTCAGAACCACGTTACCCGGCTTGTAAACACCGTGTACGTTACCGAAGGACGCTGCGATGGTGAAACGCGGGCTGATTTTGCTCAGCTCGGTGTATGCGTAATCAACGTCTTCCGGCTGGGTGTACAGTGCAGAAGCGTCCATGTGGCTGTTGTCCACGCCGTCTTCTTCACCACCGGTGCAACCCAGTTCGATTTCCAGAGTCATGCCGATTTTGGACATGCGCTCCAGGTATTTAGAGCAGATTTCGATGTTCTCTTGCAGAGACTCTTCAGACAGGTCGATCATGTGAGAAGAGAACAGCGGCTTGCCGGTAGCTGCGAAGTGTTTTTCACCCGCGTCCAGCAGACCGTCGATCCACGGCAGCAGTTTCTTCGCGCAGTGGTCGGTGTGCAGGATAACCGGAACACCATAATGTTCAGCCATCTGGTGAACGTGATGCGCACCAGAGATCGCGCCCAGGATAGCAGCACCCTGCGGAACGTCAGATTTCACGCCTTTACCAGCGATAAAGGAAGCACCACCGTTGGAGAACTGAACGATAACCGGCGCTTTAACTTTAGCAGCGGTTTCCAGCACGGCGTTGATGGAGTCAGTACCGACGCAGTTTACTGCTGGCAGTGCGAAGTTGTTTTCTTTTGCTACCTGGAAAACTTTCTGTACGTCATCACCAGTGATTACGCCAGGTTTTACGAAATCAAAAATCTTAGACATGTCTCTTGTCCTGTATCGTCGGGCCTTATACTCGTCATACTTCAAGTTGCATGTGCTGCGTCTGCGTTCGCTCACCTCAGTCACTTACTTATGTAAGCTCATGGGATTCACTCTCTTGTCGCCTTCCTGCAACTCGAATTATTTAGAGTATGAAAAAGTGCGTGCTTTAAAAGCGCGCTGCAACAAGGGCAGGTTTCCCTGCCCTGTGATTTTTTTACTTCTTAGCGCGCTCTTCGAGCATCGCTACTGCAGGCAGTACTTTACCTTCCACGAATTCGAGGAATGCACCGCCGCCAGTAGAGATGTAGGAGATTTTGTCAGCAATGCCGAACAGGTCGATTGCTGCCAGAGTGTCGCCGCCGCCAGCGATGGAGAACGCTTCGCTGTCTGCGATAGCGTTAGCCACGATTTCAGTACCTTTGCGGAAGTTCGGGAATTCGAACACGCCAACCGGACCGTTCCACAGAATGGTTTTCGCATTCTTCAGGATTTCAGCCAGTTCCTGAGCGGAAGCATCACCGATATCCAGGATCTGCTCGTCAGCTTTCACATCGTTAACAGATTTCAGGGTAGCCGGTGCAGTTTCAGAGAACTCAGTTGCTACGCGAACATCAGACGGAACCGGGATGTTGCAGGTGGTCAGCAGACGTTTTGCTTCGTCAACCAGATCAGCTTCGTACAGGGATTTACCCACATCGTGGCCTTGTGCCGCGATAAAGGTGTTAGCGATGCCACCACCAACAATCAGCTGGTCAGCGATTTTAGACAGGGAGTCCAGAACGGTCAGTTTGGTAGATACTTTAGAACCACCAACGATAGCCACCATCGGGCGAGCAGGTTCTTTCAGTGCTTTACCCAGCGCGTCCAGTTCAGCTGCCAGCAGCGGACCTGCGCACGCAACATCAGCAAATTTACCGATACCGTGAGTAGAAGCCTGCGCGCGGTGAGCAGTACCGAATGCGTCCATTACGAACACGTCACACAGTGCAGCGTATTTTTTGGACAGAGTTTCGTCGTCTTTCTTCTCGCCTTTGTTGAAGCGAACGTTTTCCAGAACAACCAGTTCACCTTCAGCAACGTCAACGCCGTCGAGGTAATCTTTAACCAAACGAACCGGGTTAGACAGTTTGTCTTTCAGGTAGTTAACAACCGGCAGCAGAGAGAATTCTTCGTTGTACTCGCCTTCGGTAGGACGACCCAGGTGGGAAGTTACCATCACTTTTGCGCCTTGTTTCAGGGCCAGTTCGATGGTCGGCAGAGAAGCACGGATACGCGCGTCGCTGGTTACTTTCCCGTCTTTTACTGGTACGTTCAGATCCGCACGGATAAATACACGTTTCCCAGCAAGATCCAGATCGGTCATCTTAATTACAGACATGGTGAATCCTCTCGTTGATTCTAAAAGTTTTGCAGACGCTGCTTGCGTCTTACCTGAAAGCAACAGTAGCCATAGCTAACGTCGTGTCGAGCATTCGGTTAGCAAAGCCCCATTCGTTATCGCACCAGACCAACGTTTTGATCAGGTGTGCGCCACTGACCCGGGTTTGGGTGCCATCGACAATGGCACTGTGCGGATCGTGGTTAAAATCTACAGAGACCAACGGCAATTCCGTATAGTCAACTATACCATGAAATGCACCTTGTGCTGCTTTTTGCAGCAACAGGTTGACTTCATTGGCTTTTACAGGTTTCTTCACCGTCACGCTTAAATCGATTGCCGTCACATTTATGGTTGGCACACGTACCGCAATCGCTTCAAAGCGATCGTTAAATTGCGGAAAAAATCGTGTGATACCGGCGGCCAGTTTAGTATCGACCGGAATGATCGACTGGCTGGCTGCCCGGGTGCGACGCAGGTCAGGATGGTATGCATCAATAACCTGTTGATCGTGCATGGCGGAGTGAATTGTGGTCACAGTGCCGGACTCAATACCGTACGCATCATCTAACAATTTGATGACGGGAATTATGCAATTCGTGGTACAGGAAGCGTTAGAAACGATGCGGTGTTCCGCACGAAGTTGATCCTGATTGACGCCGTAAACAACGGTCGCATCGAGATCGTTACTGCCAGGATGTGAAAAGAGCACTTTTTTAGCCCCGGCGGCAATATGCGCTTCGCCATGTTCGCGGGAGCCATATACGCCGGTGCAGTCGAGGACTACATCAACGCCAAGTTCACGCCAGGGGAGCGATTGCAGTGAACGTTCATGCAATACGCGGATGGCGTCATCACCAACAAAAAGTTGATCGCGTTCCTGTCGTACTTCCCATGCAAAACGGCCATGGCTGGTGTCATATTTCAACAAATGCGCCATGCCCGCAGCATCCGCCAGTTCGTTGATTGCCACCACGGTAATTTCCGCCCGACGTCTGGATTCATACAAAGCACGAACCACATTACGCCCGATGCGACCGAAGCCATTTATCGCTACGCGTACGGTCATAGATCTCCTGCAAGGTTTTCCCTGAGCAAATTTGCCAGACAGAGTAATCCAGCAAATCGTCCGGGGAAACCTTACCTGTCGCAAACTGCGACTGATTGGTTAATTGTCGAACATTTAATCGACTGAAACGCTTCAGCTAGGATAAGCGAAACGTGGAATAAAAGGAATGATTGTCCAGCCGAAGAAGACATTTATCTGACTTACATCACACTTTTATCCCCTTTTGTAGGGAGCTTTATTCCAGGCTGGCGTAATAATACCCCTGCAATAACTGGAATAAATTGTCAGCTTTTGAAGTGATATCTGCCTTCTTCGGTCATCTCTACTATCAGATTGGCCTGACGACTATTCACCAGCACACGCTCGACATTGGGACCATCGGTTCGGGCATAAAAAGCTTCGGCTTCTTGCCGCGATAATCCTCCCGCAATTTTACGACTAATCAAGCGTTCCCGCAGAATTTGAGCAGGTGCATGAATAAAAATAGAAAAATCGCAGAAAGATGCCAACTCCTGCCACTTTTCATCATCCAGTAATAGCCAGTTTCCTTCGACGATGACGAGGGGTGCGGTAACGTGCAGCGCATCTTCAACAGGATCATGCTTTTGTCGATCGTACTGCGGCCACGTACAATCCCCTTCCATTACCTGGCGCAGATTTTCCGCCAGTTTCGCAACGTCAAATGTCTCTGGTGCGCCTTTGAAGGGGCGCAATTGATGCGCATCCAGCCAGCTATTGTAATGATGAAAACCATCCATCGGCAGCGTCTGAATAGCGGGCAGTTCGGGGTCTTGTTGCGCAAGATATTCCCAGAAGGTGGTCAGAGTCGATTTTCCTGTACCAGGCGGAGCGCAAAGAAAAACCACCATACGCCGCTGCGGATTTACCGTCTGTAAGGCCGCCAGCATACGCAGTAGCGGTTTATGAACATTCTCAATTTCATCATCAGAGTACTGCGCCTGTACCTTTAGTCCATTCACCGTCAGTTCGATTTTCACGGCGTTAATTCCTTTAAGGTTGTCGTTACTGCCAGCGTCAGCGCCGTTTTGACCATCCCGCTAAAACGCGCCTCTGACCAGACGGCGAAATCGGCGAATTTCATCGCTTTCAACGCGTCATAGAGACTCGCATTGCGGATTATGCTATTGACGTTGCTGATAAAATCCCAGGTTATATCATCGGCAAATCCGGGCGTTTCATCCTGTTCGTTCAGGTAATGCCAAAACTGGGAAAAATGCGTGATATCGGCGTACAACCATTTATCCATTTTCCCCAGCGCGTAAATCAAACGCAGTGCAACATCAATATCGTCAAGCGGGCCGCTTTGGGCGAGTAACGGCTTCACTGCATATTCGACGATCTCTTCATCATTATCGACAAACAGCGACGGCAGAAACTGGCGTATCCCCTGGAGCAAAATAGAATGCGCAGTTTTCATAAATGAAAATAAATTGTCCTGTGCCTCCAGTTGCTCAAGCACATCATCTTCTGTCAGCGTCGCCATTGGTCTTCCGATAGATCACCATCAATGCAGGGAGTCTATTATATTACACGTTTGGTCCGCGCCGCCGATCAGTAATGTCTGCGTCCGCACCCCATTCGCCGTCTGTTGGATTCCGTTCACCAACTCGCCGCCCGTCACGCCCGTAGCGCTAAAGAGGATATCGTTCCCCCTCACCAGTTCATCGAGCGAGTACACACGGTTAACGTCAACGCCCATTTCCTTGCAACGCTTGCGCTCCAGCTCTGCAATCTGCCGATTTTCCGTGTAATCCCCTTTAGCCTGACAAAAGTCAATCAGCTCGGCCTGCATATCCCCGCCTAATGCTTTAACGGTACAGGCAGAAATCACGCCTTCTGGCGCACCGCCGATGGTGTACATCACATCGTAAGGATTATCCTGCCAGCAGGTCAGCACGCTGGCGGCGACATCGCCATCCGGCAGGGCAAAAACCTTCACGCCCAGCTGTGTTGCTTCCTCAATTGCGGCACTCAGGCGCGGTTTATCCAGCGTAACCATACGCAGCTTGTCCAGCGGTTTGCCTAACGCTTTCGCCACGTTGCGCAAGTTGTCCGCCAGAGGCATGGACAGATCAATCGCGCCCGCCGCCAGCCGATTAACAACCAGTTTTTTCATATACATATCGGGCGCGTGTAACAGGCTATCTCGAGGGGCGAAAGCCATGACCGCCAGCGCATTGCTCTGCCCCATCGCCACCATCCGCGTACCTTCAATCGGGTCAACCGCGATATCGACTTCTGGCCCATCGCCTTTGCCCACCTCTTCGCCAATCCACAGCATCGGCGCATGGTCAATCTCTCCCTCGCCGATAACCACTCGCCCACGAAAAGCGACGTCGTTTAATGCCTGGCGCATCGCGGTGACCGCCAGGCCATCAATTTTATTTTTGTCGCCACATCCGGTTTGCGGCCAGGCAGCCAACGCTGCCTGTTCCGTAACGCGAAATAATGGCCACGCCAGGGACATCATTGCGCGGCCTCCCCGATATCAACGCCAAATTGCGCCAGCAGATATTTCTCGGCCTGCTCATTCCAGATGCCGTGCGTTTCCTCAACCAGCCGCGCCAGCTCTTTAAACAGCGGATCGGTTTTGCCTTTTTCGGCAAAATCGGCAATGGCAGTGAGCGGCATGGTGACGCCGTTATAAATGAGTTTTTTACCGCCGGGGATATCCGGCAGATTGAGCACGGTATCTGGCACCGCATCCAGGCCACCAATATGGGTCACCATAAACGACGGCTGCAACTGCCCCGTGGCGCTTAACGCAATCGCCTCTTTCATATCGTCCGTTGAACCGCCGGATGTACCGACGACGTGCGTGCTGTTGTAATGGACGTTGTAGAAATTAAACGGCACTTTGAAGTTTTTATCCGTCGGCCCGGCAAAGAAGTTCAGGCAGCCATCTTCCGCCAGTAATTCGTCAGCCATCTCAACGACAGCAGGCACCGCCGCATAAACAAAAATGTCATCGAACCCGACATCTCCTGTCAGCGCCCGCAGCTTCTGTACCGGATCGCTCATCCCTTTGGTATTCACATACACCAGCTCAATGCCTTTACTGGCCGCCAGTTCCACCGGCAGCAGCTTCTCTACCTGCGCCAGGCGTTTGTCGTCGATATCGACCACCACCACCCGCGACGGTTGTATGCCGCCGTTAATGGCGTAATCGATAGCGCCAATGCCCATCGGACCTGCACACGCCAGCAGCGCAATATTGCCGCCAGGTTTAACGCCCATGCGATGCTCATAAACATATTGCGTGGTGTGATAATTGGCATGATAAGCGCCAATAATGCAGCACATAGGCTCTGCCAGCGACGCCGCAGCAAAATAAGAGCCGTGATACGGTAATACGCAGCCCAGGTTAATGGCGATCTCGGGAATAATCATATAGGTGGCGTTACCGCCAAAATATTCGTAGCTGTAGCCCGCTGAATATCCGCTTGGTAACCCCATCGCCGGTTGCAATACAAAACGCTGGCCTTTTTTATATTTGTCGGTGAGATTTTTACCCACTTCGACAATAACCCCAGCACATTCATGCCCGGTAATGACCGGATGATTTTCTAAATCGTCGGGTACGCGTTTATGTTCACTACCGAGTAACGCCGCTTTCCAGGTCGATAAACAGACACTGTCAGAAATTACACTCACTAACAGTTCATTATCGGTAATTTCTGGCAGTTCAAATTCGCGCAGACGGACATCCCGCTTGCCATAAATAGCAGCAACTTTGGTTTTCATTTTTACCTCGGCAATCAGTTTTTATGTTCGGCGGTTAATTGATTAAATAAAGTGTCGAGTTTTGGATCGCCAATATAGTTATTAATCAGTATCAGCGGTTTATCCGTCACACGTTTCACGCGCCCTTCCAGACTGGCATGAGTAACAACGATATCCGCATCCGCAGGCACGTTTTCTATCGCGTAATGTTTTACTTCAATTGCCAGCCCCGCTTTTTCCAGACGTTTACGGAAGATGGTTGCGCCCATCGCGCTGGAGCCCATCCCCGCATCGCAAACAAAGGCGATACGCTTAACCCGGCTTAACGAGAATGCACCCTCTTGTTTCATCGCCTTAACCGCATTGGCTGACTGAGCAAACTCATCTTCGTTCTCCGTTTCCACCGTTTTTTCCATCTTCAGTATCAGCGAAGTGATAGCAAAGGACACCAGGGTACCTACCGTAACACCAGCAATTGTCGCCAGGAATGAGCCTTTCGGCGTCAGCGCCAGGTAAGCAAAGATAGACCCCGGACTTGGGCCAGCCACCAGACCACCGTCCAGTAAGTTAAACATCCAGGTGCCAGACATACCGCCCGCAATCATGGCAATAATGGTCAGTGGCTTCATCAGCACATACGGGAAATACAGTTCGTGGATACCGCCGAGGAAGTGAATAATCATCGCACCAGGTGCAGAGCGCTTACTCATCCCTTTACCAAACAGAGTGAATGCCAGCAACAGTCCTAAGCCAGGCCCTGGATTGGATGCCACCATAAAGAAGATGGATTTGCCGTTAACTGATGCCTGTTGCATTCCCAGCGGATAATAGACGCCCTGATCGATCGCATTATTGAGGAAAAGCACTTTCGCCGGTTCATTGATGACTGACAGCAGAGGCAGATAACCCGCATGTACCAGCGCCTCAATACACTCTTTGACGAAAGTATTGGCAATTAACACCGCCGGGCCGATAACTTCAAAACCCAGCAGACAAAGGAGCATCCCCGCGATACCTAATGAGAAGTTATTGATAACCATCTCAAAACCGGCAGGTATGCGTTTTTCCAGTGCCTTATCGACATATTTTATGACCAGCCCACCGAGCGGCCCCATAATCATCGAACCAAGGAACATCGGGATCTCTGCGCCAACGATCACACCAATAGTACCTATTCCGCCCATGACCGCCCCGCGTTTACCGCCGACCAGATGACCACCAGTAGAACCAATCATCACGGGCAATAAATAGGTAATCATCGGGCCGACAATTTTGGCGAAATGTTCATTCGGCAGCCAACCAGTAGGAATAAATAATGCAGTAATAAAACCCCAGGCAATAAAAGCACCGATATTGGGGATGACCATTGCAGTCAAAAAGCCCCCAAAAGCCTGGACCTTTGCACGAGCAGACTTGTTTTCCATAATATTATCCTGTAGAGGAGAGAGTAATTATCCGCGGCTGATTATGTCCGCTAATTGTTTTTCTGATGCTGCTGTTAATAATTGGTTGAGTATTTCTTCTTCACACAATAATTCACTTAACGCCTGAATAGCGCCAATGTGCGAATCGGCATCGGCAGCAGAAAGGCCGATGAGTAATTTTATCGGTTCGTCATTCCCCGGAAAATAAACGCCTTGTTTAAGTAACGTCAAAGACATCCCGGTTTTAAGCGCCCCACATTCCGGTCGCGCATGAGGCATTGCCACACCTGGTGCGAGAGTATAATAAGGGCCATTGTTAATGGTGGAATCTTTAATTGCCTGAATGTAATTCTCGCTGATATAGTTTTTATCCAGCAATGATGCCATCGAGAAATCGATAGCTTCCTGCCAGTCTTTTGCTGAATGTATAACTGAGATTGATGATTTTGGGAAATAATCAATAAACCGCATAAATTATCCTTATTTTATTTTTAGGGTACCGTCCGGCGGTAAAAATAAAATACTCGTGCGGTTTAATGAAAGCAATTGGGTACGCGAGAAGAAAAACCCCATGAACAAAAATAATAAAACCTTAAATAACAACAAAATGAAATTGATATTTTTAAAGTCAACTTTGTATTTGTTATGTTTATCACAAAATCAACATTTTGATTGTTGTTGTATTTGTGATGCATATCGCCATTTATTTATTGAATGTCCGAAAACATACTTTTTTAATGCAATGTTTTTTCGCTATACCCCTTTATAGATTCTGAATTCTCACCTGTCGGCTATTTTCTCCTCACCTCATGTGACATATTCCCCACTTTACTCAAGGAAGATTCATATGAAAGCACCTGTTTCAATAACCTCATTTCGCCCACAAAAATCTATTGCTATCGTCATTGGCGTGCTTGCCGTGGTTGTGCTGCCATTTCTCTCGTATTACACCGTTAATGAAGGTGAACGCGGCATTTTGCTGCGCTACGGAAAAATCGTAAAAGTTGCCGAGCCGGGTCTGGGTTTTAAGATCCCTTTTATGGAAAGCGTGGAGAAAATTTCCACGCGTAATCAGGCTGTGGTTTATCAGGGATTACAGGCCTACAGCCGCGACCAGCAACCGGCACAAATGACAGTATCAGTCAGCTTCCACATTAAACCTTCAGAAGCTGGCGCAGTTTATACAACCTACAACACCATTGAATCTTTAAAAGAGCGTCTGATCGTCCGCCAGCTGCCAACCCAACTGGAGAACGTTTTCGGGCAATATACAGCCATCAGCGCGGTACAGGATCGTACAAAACTGGTTCAGGATCTGCAAAATGCAATGCGTAAAGCCGTTGTTGGCCCGGTGGTGATTGATGGTGTTCAGATTGAAAATATTGATTTTTCTGACGCTTATGAAAAATCGATTGAAGATCGAATGAAAGCAGAAGTCGCCATTGCCACACGTAAGCAAAATCTGGAAACAGAGAAAATCCAGGCGCAAATAGCGGTAACTCAGGCCCAGGCAGAAGCAGACAGTAAACTGGCGGCAGCCAAAGCAGAAGCTGAGACTATTCGCGTAAGAGGCGCGGCAGAGGCTGAAACTATTCGTTTAAAAAGTGCGGCTGAAGCAGAAGCTATCCGCCTGCGCGGTGAAGCTCTGCGGGATAATCCCGGACTTGTTGCCCTCACCACTGCTGAGCGTTGGGACGGTAAGCTACCCGATACCATGATTCCCGGCAGTACAGTTCCGTTTATCTCTACTAAGTAAAAAAAGGGCCGCTTTCGCGGCCCTTCTCACAAAGCATCTTACCGATTACAGCAGCGCTTTGGCTTTCGCAACAACGTTGTCAACGGTGAAGCCGAACTCTTCAAACAGCAGTTCTGCCGGAGCAGATTCACCGAAGGTGGTCATGCCGACGATAGCACCGTTCAGGCCAACATACTTGTACCAGTAGTCAGCAATGCCAGCTTCCACCGCAACGCGTGCAGTAACCGCTTTCGGCAGTACAGACTCACGGTAAGCCGCATCCTGCTTGTCGAATGCGTCGGTAGACGGCATGGAAACCACGCGCGCTTTCACGCCTTCGGCAGTCAGTTTTTCGTAGGCAGCAACCGCCAGTTCAACTTCAGAACCGGTGGCAATGAAGATCAGTTCCGGCTGACCGGCACAGTCTTTCAGCACATAACCACCGCGCGCGATGTTTGCCAGCTGCTCTTCAGTACGTTCCTGCTGCGCCAGGTTCTGACGGGAGAGGATAAGCGCAGTCGGGCCGTCCTGACGCTCAACACCGTATTTCCATGCCACTGCAGATTCAACCTGGTCACATGGACGCCATGTAGACATGTTCGGGGTCACGCGCAGTGAAGCGACCTGCTCAACCGGCTGGTGAGTCGGGCCATCTTCGCCCAGACCGATGGAGTCGTGGGTGTAAACCATCACCTGACGCTGTTTCATCAGCGCAGCCATACGTACGGCGTTACGTGCGTATTCCACGAACATCAGGAAGGTGGAGGTGTACGGCAGGAAGCCACCGTGCAGGGAGATACCGTTAGCAATCGCGGTCATACCGAACTCGCGAACACCGTAGTGGATGTAGTTACCCGCAGCATCTTCGTTGATTGCTTTAGAACCAGACCACAGGGTCAGGTTAGACGGTGCCAGGTCAGCAGAGCCGCCGAGGAATTCCGGCAACAGCGGACCGAACGCTTCAATCGCATTCTGAGACGCTTTACGACTGGCGATTTTCGCCGGATTAGCCTGCAGTTTAGCGATGAATTCTTTCGCTTTGGCGTCGAAGTCAGACGGCATTTCGCCTTTCATACGGCGGGTAAATTCAGCGGCTTCCTGCGGATAAGCTTTCGCGTAAGCAGCGAATTTCTCGTTCCATGCGGATTCTTTCGCCTGGCCTGCTTCTTTCGCATCCCACTGAGCATAGATTTCAGACGGGATTTCGAACGGTGCATATTTCCAGCCCAGCTGTTCGCGGGTCAGGGCGATTTCAGCGTCGCCCAGCGGCGCACCGTGGGAGTCGTGCGTACCGGCTTTGTTCGGGGAACCGAAACCGATGATGGTTTTGCACATCAGCAGGGACGGTTTGTCAGTCACTGCGCGCGCTTCTTCTACTGCGCGTTTGATGGATGCCGCGTCATGACCGTCGATGTCGCGAATAACGTGCCAGCCGTAAGCTTCGAAACGCATTGCGGTGTCGTCGGTGAACCAGCCTTCAACGTGACCATCGATAGAGATACCGTTGTCATCGTAGAACGCAATCAGTTTACCCAGCTTCAGCGTACCCGCCAGAGAACAAACTTCGTGGGAGATGCCTTCCATCATGCAGCCGTCGCCCATGAAGGCGTAGGTGTAGTGGTCGACGATGTCGTGGCCCGGACGGTTAAACTGCGCCGCCAGCGTTTTTTCTGCAATCGCCATACCGACTGCGTTGGCAATACCCTGACCCAGCGGACCTGTAGTGGTTTCCACACCAGCGGTGTAACCCACTTCCGGGTGGCCCGGAGTTTTAGAGTGCAGCTGACGGAAGTTTTTCAGTTCTTCCATCGGCAGATCGTAACCGGTGAGGTGCAGCAGGCTGTAGATCAGCATGGAGCCGTGGCCGTTGGACAGCACGAAGCGGTCACGGTCAGCCCAGGACGGATTCTGCGGGTTGTGTTTCAGGAAATCACGCCACAGGACTTCGGCAATGTCAGCCATACCCATAGGGGCACCCGGGTGACCGGATTTGGCTTTCTGTACTGCGTCCATGCTCAGCGCACGAATAGCATTGGCAAGCTCTTTACGTGAGGACATTTTGACTCCAGATCGGATGATGAAGGGCACGCCCTTAACGACTTGACGACAGCGCGTTTTGGGCTACGCCGGAAAATTTGCCAACAATTTACCGCAAGCCGCGCGTCATGTACATGGAACATCCTTTTGCTGCTTCAGAAATCTCTGGATCATGCTCGCATGTTGCGCAATCTACTCGCCCGTCCGCTGCGCTTTTCCTTATACTGAGACTAAGCGTCGATTCACCTGCAAACGGCGCATTTTTAGAATAATCCTGACCTTGTGCGGAAGAGAAAACATGAAAATTCGCGCCTTATTGGTAGCAATGAGCGTGGCAACGGTACTGACCGGTTGCCAGAATATGGACTCCAACGGACTGCTCTCATCAGGAGCGGAAGCTTTTCAGGCTTACAGTTTGAGTGATGCGCAGGTGAAAACCCTGAGCGATCAGGCATGTCAGGAGATGGACAGCAAGGCGACGATTGCGCCAGCCAATAGCGAATACGCTAAACGTCTGACAACTATTGCCAATGCGCTAGGCAACAATATCAACGGTCAGCCGGTGAATTACAAAGTGTATATGGCGAAGGATGTGAACGCCTTTGCAATGGCTAACGGCTGTATCCGCGTCTATAGCGGGCTGATGGATATGATGACAGATAACGAAGTCGAAGCGGTGATCGGTCACGAGATGGGGCACGTAGCGTTAGGCCATGTGAAGAAAGGGATGCAGGTGGCACTTGGTACAAATGCCGTACGAGTAGCTGCGGCCTCTGCGGGCGGGATTGTCGGCAGTTTATCGCAATCACAACTCGGTGATCTGGGCGAGAAATTAGTCAATTCGCAATTCTCCCAGCGCCAGGAAGCAGAAGCCGATGATTATTCTTACGATCTTCTGCGCCAACGCGGCATCAGCCCGGCAGGTCTTGCCACCAGCTTTGAAAAACTGGCGAAGCTGGAAGAAGGCCGTCAAAGCTCAATGTTTGACGACCATCCAGCATCCGCCGAACGCGCCCAGCATATTCGCGATCGTATGAGCGCGGATGGAGTTAAGTAAGCATTTTATTACGCCGGGTTTGACGCATAACGCATCTTATCCGGCGCTTACTCGCCCTTTTTCGCCGCCTGAATATACAGCATTTCCAGCGCCAGCGTTGCCGCTGCCAGAGCAGTGATTTCCGACTGATCGTATGCCGGAGCCACTTCCACTACGTCCATCCCAACAATGTTGAGATCTTTCAGGCCGCGTACCAGTTTAATGGCGCGATCGGAGGTCAGGCCGCCAATCACCGGCGTACCGGTTCCCGGCGCGAAAGCAGGATCCAGGCAGTCGATATCAAAGGTCAGGTAAACCGGCATATCACCCACAATCTGTTTCACCTGGGCGATAACGTCATCCACGCTGCGATCGTTCACCTGGCAGGCGTCCAGCACGGTAAAGCCGTTGTCTTTATCGAACTCAGTACGAATACCAATCTGCACGGAATGATTCGGGTCGATCAGACCTTCTTTCGGCGCGGTATAGAACATGGTGCCGTGGTCAAATTCACAACCGTTCGCGTAGGTATCGGTGTGGGCGTCAAAGTGTACCAGCGCCATTTTGCCGAAATGCTTAGCATGAGCACGCAGCAGCGGCAGCGTAACAAAGTGGTCACCACCGAAAGAGAGCATACGCTTACCGGCAGCCAGCAGCTTCTCGGCGTGCGCCTGCAGCTTCTCGCTCATCTCACGGGCATCTCCGAAGGCATATACCAGATCGCCGCAGTCCACGACGTTCAGGCGTTCACGCATGTCGAAATTCCACGGGAAGCGATTGTGTTCCCAGGCCAGATTCGTCGAAACCTGACGGATCGCTGCCGGACCGTGGCGTCCCCCCGCACGACCAGAAGTGGCCATATCGAACGGCACGCCAGTAATCACCCAGTCAGCATCGCTGTCATATGGCTGGAAGTTCATCGGCAGGCGTAAAAAACCAAAGGCGTTGGAAACCAGTGAGTTATCGTATTGATGACCTAAGGTGCTCATGGATGGACTCCTATTACAAAGTCGATATAAAAAAACCCTTCCGCGTCGTTAGGCCCGACGAGGAAGGGTTGGATTTGCGAAACACAAGTTTGTGCTAATTATCGCCTTAAATGGACGAGGCATCAAGCGAGGTTGCTATTTCCGACACGGTGGCGGCGCATAGCCATTGTTATCTGCCGGAAAGGCTTGTCCAGAGCACGGCGGCATCGCGTTTTGCGCCGAGCCTTGTAATTCAAAGGCGGCAAAGCCGATTACCCCGGTATTACGCACATCGCCTTGCGCCGAATTGGCTGCGTAGGAATCAGCAACGTTGGCGAACTGAAAAGCCGCTTCGGTATGTTTATCTTTGCGAAATCCTTTAATCGCTAACGAATCTCCGGCATTCACAATATAACCGTTGTTATTCAGCGAACCTTGTTTACCATTCAGAACATCCAGGCCATCAACCGTAGCAACGATCTCGTAGTTGGTGTTACGACTGTAATTGCGGACATATAATTGATAATTCATTCCTACTCTGGCATGGATAATATAGCGTGGTTCATTATTTGATGAATCATAAACCCGCGTAATAGGTAGAGAATTAAAATTACCATCGCGAATAGCATATTCCAGTTCGTTAATACGAATGCTATAAACGCGGTCGTAGCCGGAAGGAACATTAGTCGAATAACTAATAACGATCATCTCTGCCGGATCGCGCCAGACTCGTTCAGCAGATACGCCCTGAACCGATGAGTGTACATCCCCACCCCAGGCGGTGCCGACATTGCCTGATGCACTGCTATTATACTGCGCATTACTGGAACAACCGGCCAGCAGCACGGCTAATGCTATCAACGCGCTACGTACTTTCCCTTTTTTCATAACCGTTCCCTCTGTATTTAATTAATGCAGCGATTGTAGGGGGATTATTTAATAAGAAAAGCAGCTAAATTATTTTTAAGAATATATAAAAAGAAAGCGGGCCGATTTACGTAAATAAATTGACCCGCCAGCGGAATAATCTTAATTATTCATCTTCAAGATAGGTATAACCGTACAAACCTGCCTCGAACTCTTCAAGGAACTGTTGTTGCAGTTCAGCATCAAGATCGGTTTTCTTCACTTGATCGCGGAACTGGGTTAACAGCGTTTTCGGATCGAGCTGTACATATTGCAGCATGTCCGCCACGGTATCGCCTTCGTCAGACAGTTCTACTTCTACGCTACCGTCAGGGAACACGAACACGTCAACCGCTTCGGTATCACCGAACAGGTTGTGCATATTGCCGAGGATCTCCTGATATGCGCCGACCATAAAGAAACCGAGCATCGGCGGATTCTCTGGATCGTACTCCGGCATTGGCATTGTCGTGGCAATACCATCACCATCAATATAGTGATCAATAGCACCGTCAGAGTCACAGGTAATATCCAGCAGCACAGCGCGACGTTCCGGCACTTGATCCAACCCTTCCAGCGGCAGAACCGGGAACAACTGGTCGATCCCCCACGCATCCGGCATCGACTGGAACAGCGAGAAGTTGACGTACATTTTGTCCGCCATACGTTCCTGCAGCTCGTCGATAATCGGACGATGAGCACGGTTTTGCGGATCCAGCTGCTTTTGCACTTCATGGCACATGCTCAAATAAAGCTGCTCAGCCCATGCGCGTTCTTGCAGGCTAAAGGTGCCGGAAGAGTAGCCGATATGAATATCGTGCAGATCCATCTGGCTGTCATGCAACCACTCACGCAGAGAACGGCGAGTGCCCGGTTCGTGCATTTCCTGCCAGGTTTCCCACATGCTTTGCAGGGCGCGCGGTGCGTCTTCTGCAGGCGCAGTCGGCACCGTGTATTCGTTACGTTCCACGCCGATGATATTCGACACCAGCACGGTGTGATGTGCAGTCACCGCACGACCCGACTCGGTGATTACTGTCGGATGTGGCAGACCATTTTCTTCACACGCATCACCAATCGCCCAGATGATGTTGTTAGCGTATTCATTGAGGCCGTAGTTCACCGAACAGTCGGACTGCGAACGGGTGCCTTCATAGTCCACGCCCAGACCGCCGCCGACGTCGAAGCACTGAATATTGACGCCCAGCTTGTGCAGTTCCACATAGAAACGCGCGGATTCACGAACGCCTGTCGCGATATCGCGAATATTCGCCATCTGCGAACCGAGGTGGAAGTGCAGTAGTTGCAGGCTGTCGAGACGCCCGGCTTCACGCAGGGTTTCAACCAGTTGCAGTACCTGAGTCGCCGCCAGGCCGAACTTCGATTTTTCCCCGCCGGAGGACTGCCATTTACCCGAGCCCTGCGAAGCCAGACGTGCACGCACGCCCAGACGAGGAACGACATTCAGACGTTCTGCTTCATCCAGCACAATGGCAATTTCTGACATCTTCTCAATGACCAGATAGACCTTGTGGCCCATCTTCTCGCCAATTAATGCCAGGCGGATATATTCGCGGTCCTTATAACCGTTGCAGACGATGACGCTACGGGTCATGCCAGCATGTGCCAGCACCGCCATCAACTCCGCTTTGGAACCGGCTTCCAGGCCCAGCGGTTCGCCCGAATGAATCAGGGACTCAATCACGCGGCGGTGCTGGTTAACTTTGATCGGATAAACGAGGAAGTAATCGCCGTTATAGCCGTAGGATTCCCGCGCACGTTTGAACGCGGCGTTAATAGAACGCAAACGGTGCTGCAGGATCTGTGGGAAACAGAACAGTGCAGGCAGACGCTGGCCCTGTGCTTCACGAGTTTTCACTAACTGCGCGAGATCGACGCGAGCTTCCGGGACGTCCGGGTCCGGGCACACGCTAATGTGGCCCAGCTCGTTAACGTCATAGTAGTTATTGCCCCACCAGGCAATATTGTAAGTACGCAGCATCTTGCTGGCTTCCTGGGAGCTCATTGCAACCTCCTGCATGGAGCGTAGTACACCGTGTTCGCCCGCTGACGAAGGCAAACCCATAGACATGTCGTCAGACATAGCGAACCTCAAATTATTTTATTAAGTGTAAAACAGTTAACGACTATCGCAGCCTGGAACTGCGATAACAACCCATAAGCACATGGATTTTCCAGCAGTGAATGCTGACGCTCCAACTGCGCAACCGGTTTCTTTTTCATAACATTATTAAGCACATAACCGAACGTAAGTGTGACAGTTCGGCGAAACCACGAGAAAACTCTTGTTTTTACAAGAGCGCCCTTGTTCAGTCCTCAGTAACTGTAACCAGCTCTTGAATCCTGAGAAGCGCCGAGATGGGTATAACATCGGCAGGTATGCAAAGCAGAGATGCAGAGTGCGGGGAACGAATCTTCACCAGAACGGTGAGACAGGTTAAGCAGCAGACAACGGTTCATTATTTCGTATCACCTCCACGGCCGCCTGTTAAGACGAACCCACAAGCCAAAACTCTGATTTCAACCCGGCTGGAAGTGGCAACACGAAAGAAACGTCGTGTGCTTTTTATTTAAGCCGCGCGCCGCGTTTTATACCCCACAATGGCAGAAAATTGCAAAAGATAAATACGCAGAATGCCAGCATTGTCAGGAAAAATTTCCAGCCACGTTTTTAACAGAATGAGACACGATTCAAAAAAAAGTGGAAATCGGGTGAAGAATTGACCTAAAATAGCCATCCAGATGTTAATCCATCCATACCGATTAACACTCAGACTGCCAGTGTTTTTAACCTGCAGAGTCGTGGTAGGATCCGCTACCACAGAAAATCCACACAACAGTTTGAGCTAACCAAATTCTCTTTAGGTGATATTAAATATGGCAAAACACCTTTTTACGTCCGAGTCCGTCTCTGAAGGGCATCCTGACAAAATTGCTGACCAAATCTCTGATGCCGTTTTAGACGCGATCCTCGAACAGGATCCGAAAGCACGCGTTGCTTGCGAAACCTACGTAAAAACCGGCATGGTTTTAGTTGGCGGCGAAATCACCACCAGCGCCTGGGTAGACATCGAAGAGATCACCCGTAACACCGTTCGCGAAATTGGCTATGTGCATTCCGACATGGGCTTTGACGCTAATTCCTGTGCGGTTCTGAGCGCTATCGGCAAACAGTCTCCTGACATCAACCAGGGCGTTGACCGTGCCGATCCGCTGGAACAGGGCGCGGGTGACCAGGGTCTGATGTTTGGCTACGCAACCAATGAAACCGACGTGCTGATGCCAGCGCCTATCACCTATGCACACCGTCTGGTACAGCGTCAGGCTGAAGTGCGTAAAAACGGCACTCTGCCGTGGCTGCGCCCGGACGCGAAAAGCCAGGTGACTTTCCAGTATGACGACGGCAAAATCGTTGGTATCGATGCTGTCGTGCTTTCCACTCAGCACTCTGAAGAAATCGACCAGAAATCGCTGCAAGAAGCGGTAATGGAAGAGATCATCAAGCCGATTCTGCCCGCTGAATGGCTGACTTCTGCCACCAAATTCTTCATCAACCCGACCGGTCGTTTTGTTATCGGTGGCCCGATGGGTGACTGCGGTCTGACTGGTCGTAAAATTATCGTTGATACCTACGGCGGCATGGCACGTCACGGTGGTGGTGCATTCTCTGGTAAAGATCCATCAAAAGTGGACCGTTCCGCAGCGTACGCAGCACGTTATGTCGCGAAAAACATCGTTGCTGCTGGCCTGGCCGATCGTTGTGAAATTCAGGTTTCCTACGCAATCGGCGTGGCTGAACCGACCTCTATCATGGTGGAAACTTTCGGTACCGAGAAAGTGCCTTCTGAACAACTGACTCTGCTGGTACGTGAGTTCTTTGACCTGCGTCCATACGGTCTGATTCAGATGCTGGATCTGCTGCACCCGATCTACAAAGAAACCGCAGCATACGGTCACTTTGGTCGTGAACATTTCCCGTGGGAAAAAACCGACAAAGCGCAGCTGCTGCGCGATGCTGCCGGTCTGAAGTAATTTTTCTTCACCTGCTTTCAAAGGCCAGCCTCGCGCTGGCCTTTTTCTTTTACCTCACCGCGGTGGATAGGCGTTCACGCCGCATCCGGCAAAAAGCTGCCCGCACAATAACATCATTCTTCCTGAACACGTTTTACCGCAAATTATCATCGCTACTGAAACCGATTACACCAACCACGCCAGACAAAGATTTGTAATATTTTCATATTATTATTCGGATTTCATAGTTGTTACATTTCTTTTCAGTAAAGTCTTAATTGCAGATAACAGCGTTTAATCTATGATGATATAACTCAATTATTTTCATGCACTTAAATCATAACCAAGATCAATGTTAGTGTAAGCGATTACACTGATGTGATTTGCTTCACATCTTTTTACGTCGTACTCACCTATCTTAATTCACAATAAAAAATAACCATATTGGAGGGCATCATGCCTGACGCTAAAAAACAGGGGCGGTCAAACAAGGCAATGACGTTTTTCGTCTGCTTCCTTGCCGCTCTGGCGGGATTACTCTTTGGCCTGGATATCGGTGTAATTGCTGGCGCACTGCCGTTTATTGCAGATGAATTCCAGATTACTTCGCACACGCAAGAATGGGTCGTAAGCTCCATGATGTTCGGTGCGGCAGTCGGTGCGGTGGGCAGCGGCTGGCTCTCCTTTAAACTCGGGCGCAAAAAGAGCCTGATGATCGGTGCAATCTTGTTTGTTGCCGGTTCACTGTTCTCTGCTGCTGCGCCAAACGTTGAAGTACTGATTCTTTCCCGCGTTCTGCTGGGGTTGGCGGTGGGTGTGGCTTCTTATACCGCACCGCTGTACCTCTCTGAAATTGCGCCGGAAAAAATTCGCGGCAGCATGATCTCGATGTATCAGTTGATGATCACTATCGGGATCCTCGGTGCTTATCTTTCTGATACCGCCTTCAGCTACACCGGTGCATGGCGCTGGATGCTGGGTGTGATTATCATCCCGGCAATTTTGCTGCTGATTGGTGTCTTCTTCCTGCCAGACAGTCCTCGTTGGTTTGCCGCCAAACGCCGTTTTGTTGATGCCGAACGCGTGCTGCTACGCCTGCGTGACACCAGCGCGGAAGCGAAACGCGAACTGGATGAAATCCGTGAAAGTTTGCAGGTTAAACAGAGTGGCTGGGCGCTGTTTAAAGAGAACAGCAACTTCCGCCGCGCGGTGTTCCTTGGCGTACTGTTGCAGGTAATGCAGCAATTCACCGGGATGAACGTCATCATGTATTACGCGCCGAAAATCTTCGAACTGGCGGGTTATACCAACACCACCGAGCAAATGTGGGGGACGGTGATTGTCGGCCTGACCAACGTACTTGCCACCTTTATCGCAATCGGCCTTGTTGACCGCTGGGGACGCAAACCAACGCTAACGCTGGGCTTCCTGGTGATGGCTGCTGGCATGGGCGTACTCGGTACAATGATGCATATCGGTATCCACTCTCCGTCGGCGCAGTATTTCGCTATCGCCATGCTGCTGATGTTTATTGTCGGTTTTGCCATGAGTGCCGGTCCGCTGATTTGGGTACTGTGCTCCGAAATTCAGCCGCTGAAAGGCCGCGATTTTGGCATCACCTGCTCCACCGCCACCAACTGGATTGCCAACATGATCGTTGGCGCAACCTTCCTGACCATGCTCAACACGCTGGGTAACGCCAACACCTTCTGGGTGTATGCGGCTCTGAACGTACTGTTTATCCTGCTGACATTGTGGCTGGTACCGGAAACCAAACACGTTTCGCTGGAACATATTGAACGTAATCTGATGAAAGGTCGTAAACTGCGCGAAATCGGCGCTCACGATTAATCTCCTCAGGCTTCCTCCCGTCGCGGAGGAAGCCACCTCTTGCAGTCATCTTTTCTTCGCTCTATCCTCTGCCGCTATGAAAACATCCCGTCTCCCTATCGCCATCCAACAGGCCGTTATGCGTCGCCTGCGGGAAAAACTCGCCCAGGCCAACCTGAAGCTAGGGCGTAACTACCCGGAGCCAAAACTCTCTTACACCCAGCGCGGAACCTCCGCCGGAACAGCCTGGCTGGAAAGCTATGAAATCCGCCTCAATCCCGTTTTGCTGTTGGAAAACAGTGAAGCCTTTATTGAAGAAGTGGTGCCGCACGAACTGGCACATTTGCTGGTATGGAAACATTTCGGCCGCGTAGCGCCACATGGCAAAGAGTGGAAGTGGATGATGGAAAGCGTGCTGGGCGTTCCCGCCCGTCGTACGCATCAGTTCGAACTGCAATCCGTGCGTCGCAACACCTTCCCCTACCGCTGCAAGTGCCAGGAGCATCAGCTTACCGTACGCCGCCATAATCGCGTAGTTCGTGGCGAGGCCGTCTATCGCTGTGTTCACTGCGGTGAACAGCTGATTGCAAAGTAACCACCTGAACTATCAGGAACTTTCCTGATCTGGCTGATTGCATACCAAAACAACTTTCGCTACGTTGCTGGCTCGTTTTAACACGGAGTAAGTGATGTACCGTTATTTGTCTATTGCTGCGGTGGTACTGAGCGCAGCATTTTCCGGCCCGGCGTTGGCCGAAGGTATCAATAGTTTTTCTCAGGCGAAAGCCGCGGCGGTAAAAGTCCACGCTGACGCGCCCGGTACGTTTTATTGCGGATGTAAAATTAACTGGCAGGGCAAAAAAGGCGTTGTTGATCTGCAATCGTGCGGCTATCAGGTGCGCAAAAATGAAAACCGCGCCAGCCGCGTAGAGTGGGAACACGTCGTTCCCGCCTGGCAATTCGGTCACCAGCGCCAGTGCTGGCAGGACGGTGGACGTAAAAACTGCGCTAAAGATCCGGTCTATCGCAAGATGGAAAGCGATATGCATAACCTGCAGCCGTCAGTCGGCGAGGTGAATGGCGATCGCGGCAACTTTATGTACAGCCAGTGGAATGGCGGCGAAGGCCAGTACGGTCAATGCGCCATGAAGGTCGATTTCAAAGAAAAAGCTGCCGAACCACCAGCGCGTGCACGCGGTGCCATTGCGCGCACCTACTTCTATATGCGTGACCAATACAACCTGACACTCTCTCGCCAGCAAACGCAGCTGTTCAACGCATGGAACAAGATGTATCCGGTTACCGACTGGGAGTGCGAGCGCGATGAACGCATCGCGAAGGTGCAGGGCAATCATAACCCGTATGTGCAACGCGCTTGCCAGGCGCGAAAGAGCTAACCTACACTAGCGGGATTCTTTTTGTTAACCCCTACCCCACGCGAACAACCGCGTGGGGAGACGACGCGGATTTTTAACTATGCGTATCCCCCGCATTTATCATCCTGAACCACTGACCAGCCATTCTCATATCGCGCTTTGCGAAGATGCTGCCAACCATATCGGGCGCGTACTGCGCATGGGGCCGGGGCAGGCGTTGCAATTGTTTGACGGCAGCAACCAGGTCTTTGACGCCGAAATTACCAGCGCCAGCAAAAAAAGCGTGGAAGTGAAGGTGTTGGAAGGACAGATCGACGATCGCGAATCTCCGCTGCATATTCACCTCGGTCAGGTGATGTCGCGTGGTGAAAAAATGGAATTTACTATCCAGAAATCGATCGAACTCGGTGTAAGCCTCATTACGCCACTTTTTTCTGAGCGCTGCGGCGTTAAACTGGATAGTGAACGTCTGAACAAGAAGCTCCAGCAGTGGCAGAAGATTGCAATTGCTGCCTGTGAGCAGTGTGGTCGTAACCGGGTGCCGGAAATCCGTCCAGCGATGGATCTGGAAGCCTGGTGTGCAGAGCAGGATGAAGGACTGAAACTGAATCTTCACCCGCGCGCCAGTAACAGCATCAATACGTTGCCGTTACCGGTTGAACGCGTCCGCCTGCTGATTGGCCCGGAAGGCGGTTTATCGGCAGATGAAATTGCCATGACTGCCCGCTATCAATTTACTGATATCCTGTTGGGACCTCGCGTTTTGCGTACAGAGACAACTGCGCTCACCGCCATTACCGCGCTACAAGTACGATTTGGCGATTTGGGCTAACGGAGAAGAATAATGATCAAGCTCGGCATCGTGATGGACCCCATCGCAAACATCAACATCAAGAAAGATTCCAGTTTCGCTATGTTGCTGGAAGCACAGCGTCGTGGTTACGAACTTCACTATATGGAGATGGGCGATCTGTATCTGATCAATGGCGAAGCCCGCGCCCATACCCGCACGCTGAACGTGAAGCAGAACTACGAAGAGTGGTTTTCGTTCGTCGGTGAACAGGATCTGCCGCTGGCCGATCTCGATGTGATCCTGATGCGTAAAGACCCGCCGTTTGATACCGAGTTTATCTACGCGACCTATATTCTGGAACGTGCCGAAGAGAAAGGGACGCTGATCGTTAACAAGCCGCAGAGCCTGCGCGACTGTAACGAGAAACTGTTTACTGCCTGGTTCTCTGACTTAACGCCAGAAACGCTGGTTACGCGCAATAAAGCGCAGCTAAAAGCGTTCTGGGAGAAACACAGCGACATCATTCTTAAGCCACTGGACGGTATGGGCGGCGCGTCGATTTTCCGCGTGAAAGAAGGCGATCCAAACCTCGGCGTGATTGCCGAAACCCTGACTGAGCATGGCACTCGCTACTGCATGGCGCAAAATTACCTGCCAGCCATTAAAGATGGCGACAAACGCGTGCTGGTGGTAGATGGCGAGCCGGTACCGTACTGCCTGGCGCGTATTCCGCAGGGGGGCGAAACCCGTGGCAATCTGGCTGCCGGTGGTCGCGGTGAACCTCGTCCGCTGACGGAAAGTGACTGGAAAATCGCCCGTCAGGTCGGGCCGACGCTGAAAGAAAAAGGGCTGATTTTTGTTGGTCTGGATATCATCGGCGACCGTCTGACTGAAATTAACGTCACCAGCCCAACCTGTATTCGTGAGATTGAAGCAGAGTTTCCGGTGTCGATCACCGGAATGTTAATGGATGCCATCGAAGCACGTTTACAGCAGCAGTAACCCACCTTAGCGAGAAGGATCTCGTTGAGACTCTGAGTGACAGCGCCCTTCTTTCCACGCATACTGGGCGCTGTTGCTTTTTTGAACCAGGAAACAGAACCTCTGACAATGAATTTACAGCATCACTTTCTTATTGCCATGCCTGCTCTCCAGGATCCGATTTTCCGTCGTTCCGTGGTCTACATTTGCGAACATAATACCAATGGTGCAATGGGGATCATCGTCAACAAGCCGCTGGAAAATCTCAAAATTGAAGGGATTCTGGAAAAGCTGAAGATCACGCCGGAGCCGCGTGATGAATCAATCCGTCTGGATAAACCGGTTATGCTCGGCGGCCCTCTGGCTGAAGATCGCGGGTTTATTTTGCATACTCCGCCCTCCAATTTTGCTTCCAGCATTCGCATTTCAGACAACACGGTGATGACCACTTCCCGCGATGTGCTGGAAACGCTCGGCACCGATAAACAACCGTCTGACGTATTGGTGGCTCTGGGCTATGCCTCCTGGGAGAAAGGTCAACTGGAACAAGAAATTCTCGATAACGCGTGGCTAACGGCCCCGGCAGATCTGAATATTCTGTTCAAAACGCCGATTGCCGACCGCTGGCGCGATGCGGCAAAACTGATTGGTGTGGATATTCTCACCATGCCTGGTGTGGCGGGGCACGCCTGATGAGTGGAACCTTACTCGCCTTCGACTTCGGCACCAAAAGCATTGGCGTAGCGGTCGGCCAACGCATTACCGGCACCGCTCGCCCTTTGCCTGCAATTAAAGCGCAGGACGGTACGCCGGACTGGAATCTCATCGAACGTTTACTGAAAGAGTGGCAGCCGGACGAAATCATCGTCGGTTTACCGCTGAATATGGACGGCACAGAACAGCCGTTGACTGCCAGAGCGCGTAAATTTGCCAACCGTATTCATGGTCGTTTCGGTGTTGAAGTAAAACTCCATGACGAGCGTCTTAGCACCGTGGAAGCGCGTTCCGGTCTGTTTGAACAAGGCGGCTATCGGGCGCTCAACAAAGGCAAAGTCGACTCTGCCTCTGCGGTTATTATTCTCGAAAGTTATTTCGAGCAGGGATATTAAGGCGATTTATAAACGCACGGATTGCTGACAACGTGCTCGTTGTTTCATGTTGGATGCGGCGTGAACGCCTTATCCAACCAACGGTGAGTGCGAATTCAATAAGTTACGCTTCCCTTATAGGCCCGATAAGCTTGCGCATCGGGCATGTTTACAATTCGTATCAGGCACAGCAACGTCACAAGCGCCCTTCCCCCACCCGCTGCTGATAACTCTGCTGAAACGTTAACATCCCCACCTGCTGCCCGGTTTGAATAACATGCGGTAACTGGTGGGTTTTCCCTTCGCGAATCAAATTCCCCACCGCGGGTGTGTTAACCAGCAATTCAAACAGCGCCACGCGTCCTTCCTGTTTATCCACTTCCAGCTTTTGTGACAACACCGCCCGTAAACTACCTGCCAGTTGATTACGCACGGGATCTTTTTCCTGCGCCGGAAATGAATCCACCAGCCGCTCAACTGCCTGCGCCGCACCACGCGTATGTAAAGTTGCCAGCACCAGATGCCCGGTTTCTGCCGCCGTTAGCGCCAGACGTATCGTTTCGCTGTCACGCAGCTCTCCAAGCAAAATCACATCAGGATCCTCCCGCAATGCGGCCCGCAATCCCGATGCGAACGTCATACAGTGCAAACCAATTTCCCGTTGCTGGATCAAACATCGCTGGCTGGCATAGAGATATTCCACAGGATCTTCCAGTGTCAGAATATGCGCATCGGCATGTTGATTGAGATAGCCAACCATCGCCGCCAGCGTGGTAGATTTGCCGCTCCCCGTCGCCCCCGTCACCAGAATCAGGCCATTCTCGCTCTTGAGTAATTCCGGCAATACCGGTGGCGCACCAAGCTGTTCGAGCTGTGGACAGTGCGAAGGTAACAACCGTAATGCCAGAGAAATACCTTGCCGTTGCGCGAACGCACTGCCACGCAACCGCTGGTTTTCCGCCAGCGACACAGCAAAATCCAGCTGACCATTCTCCAGCAATATCGCCCGCTGCTCGTCATCCAGCCACTCCCGCAGTAGCTCTTCGACGTCCGGCGCATCAAACGGCGCAGCTTCCATTCGCCCGCGAATACGCCATCGTGCGGGCCAGGCGCTGCACAGGTGTAGATCCGAGACGTTATGCTTTACACTAAGGGCCACAATTTCTTCCATATTCATACTAAGATCCTCGGAAAATGAACGATATTGCGCATAACCTGGCACAGGTCCGGGACAAAATCTCAGCGGCTGCAACGCGTTGCGGCCGTTCTCCAGAAGAAATTACGCTGCTTGCAGTCAGTAAAACAAAACCTGCGAGCGCCATCGCAGAAGCCATTGATGCCGGGCAGCGTCAATTTGGTGAAAACTACGTTCAGGAAGGGGTAGATAAAATTCGCCACTTTCGGGAACTGGGCGTAACAGGATTAGAATGGCATTTTATTGGCCCGTTGCAGTCTAATAAAAGCCGCCTGGTGGCAGAGCATTTCGACTGGTGTCATACCATCGACCGTTTGCGCATCGCTACCCGCCTGAACGACCAGCGCCCGGCAGAACTTCCCCCTCTTAACGTACTGATTCAAATTAACATTAGTGATGAAAACAGTAAGTCCGGGATTCAACTGGCTGAACTGGACGAGCTGGCAGCTGCGGTCGCTGAACTACCGCGTTTACGTCTGCGCGGGCTGATGGCAATCCCTGCGCCTGAGTCAGAATATGTAAGGCAGTTTGAAGTTGCACGCCAAATGGCTGTAGCATTTGCCGGACTGAAAACGCGCTACCCGCATATCGACACGCTCTCTCTGGGAATGTCGGACGATATGGAAGCCGCCATTGCGGCAGGTAGCACGATGGTTCGTATCGGCACTGCAATTTTTGGTGCGCGTGATTACTCTAAAAAATAAGGAATTAAAGGAACGCCATGAATACGTTGACTTTCCTGCTTTCAACGGTCATTGAGCTGTATACCATGGTGCTGTTATTACGCATCTGGATGCAGTGGGCTCATTGTGATTTTTACAACCCCTTCTCACAGTTTGTAGTGAAGGTAACGCAGCCAATTATCGGGCCACTGCGCCGCGTTATTCCGGCTATGGGTCCCATTGACAGCGCCTCGCTGCTGGTTGCCTATATTCTCAGTTTTATCAAAGCCATCGTGTTGTTTAAAGTGGTGACCTTCCTGCCAATCATCTGGATTGCCGGTTTACTGATTCTGCTGAAAACCATCGGCCTGCTGATTTTCTGGGTCCTGCTGGTGATGGCGATTATGAGCTGGGTAAGCCAGGGTCGTAGTCCGATTGAATACGTGCTGATTCAGCTGGCCGATCCGCTGCTGCGCCCGATTCGCCGCCTGCTACCGGCAATGGGTGGGATTGATTTCTCGCCGATGATCCTCGTTCTGCTGCTGTATGTCATCAATATGGGTGTCGCAGAAGTCTTGCAGGCGACCGGAAATATGCTGCTGCCGGGGCTGTGGATGGCGTTATGAGTGCCGTAACAGTTAATGATGACGGTCTGGTTTTACGGCTCTATATTCAGCCGAAAGCCAGCCGTGATTCTATTGTCGGTTTACATGGCGACGAGGTAAAAGTCGCCATAACCGCGCCGCCGGTTGACGGCCAGGCCAACAGCCATCTGGTGAAGTTTCTCGGTAAGCAATTCCGGGTTGCCAAAAGCCAGGTGGTGATTGAAAAAGGCGAACTTGGCCGCCACAAACAAATTAAAATCATTAATCCGCAACAAATCCCGCCAGAAATCGCGGCGTTAATTAATTAGGTATCCTATGCAAAAAGTTGTCCTCGCAACCGGCAATGCCGGTAAAGTGCGTGAGCTGGCGTCGCTGCTTAGCGACTTCGGTCTTGATATCGTGGCCCAAACAGACCTTGGCGTAGATTCCGCTGAAGAAACCGGCCTGACCTTTATCGAAAACGCGATTCTGAAAGCGCGCCATGCGGCAAAAGTGACCGGTTTACCGGCAATTGCCGACGACTCCGGTCTGGCGGTAGATGTGCTGGGTGGCGCGCCGGGTATTTACTCCGCGCGTTATTCCGGTGAAGACGCGACCGATCAAAAGAACCTGCAAAAACTGCTGGAAACAATGAAAGACGTACCGGACGACCAACGTCAGGCGCGTTTCCACTGCGTGCTGGTATATCTGCGTCACGCGGAAGATCCGACTCCGCTGGTGTGCCACGGTAGCTGGCCGGGCGTGATTACTCGTGAACCAGCGGGTACTGGTGGCTTTGGTTATGATCCAATTTTCTTCGTTCCTTCCGAAGGGAAAACCGCTGCCGAACTGACCCGCGAAGAAAAGAGCGCCATTTCCCACCGTGGTCAGGCATTGAAACTGCTGCTGGACGCTTTACGTAATGGTTAAATTACCGCCGCTGAGTCTCTACATTCACATCCCGTGGTGCGTGCAGAAATGCCCGTACTGCGATTTCAACTCTCACGCGTTGAAAGGAGAAGTGCCGCACGACGATTATGTTCAGCATCTGCTTAACGATCTGGACAACGATGTGGCTTACGCTCAGGGCCGTGAAGTGCAGACAATCTTTATTGGCGGTGGTACGCCGAGCCTGCTTTCCGGCCCGGCGATGCAAACGCTGCTGAACGGCGTACGTGCGCGTTTGCCGCTGGCAGCGGATGCAGAAATTACGATGGAAGCGAACCCTGGTACGGTTGAAGCCGATCGCTTTGTTGATTATCAGCGTGCTGGTGTGAACCGCATCTCCATTGGCGTACAGAGTTTTAGCGAAGAAAAGCTGAAACGACTTGGGCGCATTCATGGCCCGCAAGAAGCGAAACGAGCGGCAAATCTGGCGAGCGGTTTAGGGTTACGTAGCTTTAACCTCGATTTGATGCATGGGCTACCGGATCAATCACTGGAAGAGGCGCTAGGCGATCTACGCCAGGCCATTGAACTGAATCCGCCGCATCTTTCCTGGTATCAACTGACCATCGAACCCAATACGCTGTTTGGCTCGCGCCCTCCTGTACTGCCGGACGATGACGCGCTGTGGGACATTTTCGAACAGGGGCATCAGTTATTAACCGCAGCGGGTTATCAGCAATATGAAACTTCCGCTTACGCCAAACCCGGTTATCAGTGCCAGCACAATCTCAACTACTGGCGCTTTGGTGACTACATCGGTATTGGCTGCGGCGCGCATGGCAAAGTGACCTTCCCGGATGGGCGCATTCTGCGTACCACCAAAACGCGTCATCCACGTGGTTTTATGCAGGGGCGGTATCTGGAAAGCCAGCGTGATGTCGAAGCCGCAGATAAACCATTTGAGTTCTTTATGAATCGCTTCCGTTTGCTGGAAGCCGCGCCGCGCGTGGAGTTTAGCCAGTATACTGGCCTTTCAGAAGAGGTTATTCGCCCACAGTTAGACGAGGCTATCGCTCAGGGTTATCTCACAGAATGTGCGGATTACTGGCAGATAACGGAACATGGGAAGTTGTTTTTAAATTCGCTGCTGGAGCTTTTTCTGGCTGAGTAAATTTGTATTGCCGGATGCGGCGTGTACGCAACATCCGGCTACAACTCTTGCGTCATCGCAAAAATTACTTAATCACCCCATTGCGCCGCAATTGTTCGGTATCTTTTTTCCAGCGTTCATTAGCCTGGTTGATATCGTCAATTTTCATCAAAATCGTGACTTTTTTACTGTTTATTTCTGAAACTTTCATCGTTAACGGATATTGCCCTTTTTCGAGCGTTATCCAGTCATCCTGCAATTTACGGCTAAGTTTTTGTGATTGCAGAAAAGTCTGTCGCCGTTGTTCATTGATATCAAAATCTCGTTTCTGCTGAATTGGCACTTCATAACACTCTTCACTCTGTTTATGACATGCCGCAATCGCCGGTTGATAAACCTCTTTGTCATATTTAACCGCGAACGCCTCACTATCGTTCTGTTTATTAAAATCATCACGCTGTTGGTGAATTTTTTTAAAGGCGTCTTCGCGGGTCATTTGCTTACCGTTTGCATCTTTTCCCCAATATGCATCCGCTGCTTTCTGCGCCGCCACCATTTGCTTATCAAGCGCTTTTACATCCTTTTTCAGTGCAGGAATCGAGTTATTCTGGTTATTCAACGCAGACTCAAGCTGACTAAAGCGATAATTGAAATCTTCGCTATTCACGATCAGATATTTATTATTGGTTTTGATATCGTCAACCACCCGCCCACGATCGCTGGCTGCCGCCTGAAAAGAGTAAAAGTTCACCGACCAGCCAGACGCGGGCGTTCCTTTACTGGTTAACATCGCCGAGAATTTCACCGGTTTATCTTTCGTCCAGGTCTGTTCGAGCAGCTCGTAATCTGCCAACTGACCGACCCAGGTATAGAGATCGTCACTGGAAGAGACATCGCCTTCCGCTGACCAGGTGGCCTGATTACCCTTAGCATCAAGATTTTTTAAGGTGATGACATCAAGCTTGAGAATGCCGTGATACTGCTTTTTGAATTGATCTTTTAAGATATTTTCAGTTGGCGGTTCACCATCTGCCCGGACATTACCAGTCATCAACATAAACAGCGCCGTACCAACAATCCATTGCTTTTTCACCCGAAAACCCTCGCGCGGAATAATTTATTCCGGTGATTATCATTAGGGTAATAAAAATTGGCAATGGACGTGAGTCTGAAGTGAATAAGCCCCGGCACGATACCGGGGCGAAGTGATTAGTACTGATTGAAGATCTGCTGGATCTGCTGCGGATCTTTAGTTTGCGTCAGAGCCAGTTGCAGCAGAACGCGCGCTTTTTGCGGGTTCAACGTGCCAGAGGCGACGAAGCCGTATTTCGCATCATCCACTTCGGCATCCTGAGTGGTAGCGCCCGTCGGTACGCGGGAAGAACGCACTACTGCAGTGCCGTTTTTCGCAGCGGTTGCAAGGGTGTCAAATACGGTTTTATACAGGTTGCCGTTACCCACGCCAGCGCTAACGATGCCATCATAGCCCGCATCTACCAGTGCTTTAGCCGGAAGATCGGATGCGTTAGCGTAGTTATAAACAATGCCGACTTTCGGCAGTTCATTCAGCTTAGAGACATCGAACGGCGTGTCGCTGGTGTGCTTACGTACCGGGGTACGTTGGTAGTCAATCTTACCGTTGTGAATGTAACCCAGAGGACCGTAGTTAACAGACTTGAAGGTCGCTACGTCGGTGGTGTTGGTTTTGGTGACATCACGGCCATCAAGCACGGTGTCGTTCATCACTACCAGTACGCCACGATTAGCGGAGGCTTTATCAGCTGCGGTCACTACCGCGTTATACAGGTTGAATGGACCGTCTGCGCTCATAGACGTGGACGGGCGCATTGCACCGACCATCACCACCGGTTTGTCGCATTTCACCGTCAGGTCGAGGAAGTAAGCGGTTTCTTCCATCGTGTCGGTACCGTGGGTAATGACGAAGCCGTCAGTTTTATCGCAGTCGGTGTTAATTTTTTTCGCCAGTGTCAGCCAGACATCATCGTTCATGTCCTGGGAGCCAATATTCACTACCTGCTCGCCTTTAACGTTCGCAATGTCCTTCAGTTGCGGCACCGCATTAACCAGATTTTCTACGCCAACTTTACCCGCTGTGTAGTTAGATTTGGTTGCGGAGTCACCACCACCGGCAATGGTCCCGCCGGTTGCTAAAATGGTGATATTGGGTAATGCCAATGCTGCACCACTAAAACCCATAACCAGTGCGGCAAGTGCCGTCTTTTTGAAAAACTCCATTTCATTCCTCCAGTTACGTGAACGCTACGCATTATCCCTTAGCTTTGTATGGGAAATTTGACGTTAAACAATTTACAACGTGAATATATTTTGGAGATCTACAAAGTTAGAGGCAGGTAACAAAACGAAGAATTAAACGGCATAAAAAAGTATTATGCCGTCTTAAAATAGAGGATTATTTTAAATTCCCGACCAGGGCTTTGCGGCTATCTTCCAGAGTCACAACGCGGCTACAAACATCTTTGCCAAACTGCTGGAAATCTTTTTCCTGCTTTTTCCACTCTGTTTGGATTGAGGATTGCAGACCGCCCAGGCTTCCCAGCACGTTCTGTAATGGGTTACCGCCGCTTTTCAGCACCGCTTTCGCGCCCATTTCATTAATGCTGTCCTGTAAAATTCCGCCCATTGCCTGATTCACTAATTGCTGGCCTTCGGCACGAACCTGATCAATGGCTTTATAGTGAAACGTCAGGCCATCGCTGCGCGTTTCGATAATGCGGTTCATCTGCTCTTTCAGCTGCGCATCAAGTTTGGTCAGACGGCTGCGCATTTTGCTGCTTTCGCCCATCTCCTGAACGATAATTTTATCCAGCGCAATACGGGCTTTCTCGACGCGGCTTTTCGCGCCTTCATCAATCCACGGCAGGGTGCTACGTAGTTCAGCCTGATAATCCTTCGCCTGCTCGCGCTGGGCGGCATTCAGGGAATATTGCTTACCGTTATACATCACGTTGCCGTCTGGCGTGATCACCAGATTGCCGTTTTCGCCCTTCACCTGCACGGTTTGCGGGCTGACAATCACATCGTCACGCGGCGTGACGCTGCACTGGTAGTCGGCGTGAGCGGTCATTGCCGTCACTGAAAGTGCTGCCGCCAGCAGCATTTTGCGCATCATAGTCTTCCCTCAAGAACAAATCAGGCCAGCATTTGCTGGCCCCAGATTGATAACAAAGTGCGCGTTTTCCATGCCGGATGCGGCGTAAACGCCTTATCCAGCCTACTCGATCGTGCATCTTTATAGGCCTGATAAGCGTAGCACATCAGGCAGTTTTGCATTTGTCATCGCCCGTATGCTTTCTTAGTCCCACCAAACGTCGAAAAGTTCGCTGGTGCGTACCTCTTCCAGTTTGCGTTCTTCCAGCCACTTACGCACAATCGCCTGATGTTCTTCGGTGCATTTGCCGATTTCCTGCATGCAGATCAGACCTTCCCAGGCCAGATAACCGCTGCCGTCAAAGGCCAGTTTGTTCGGTTCGATAACCTCGTTAATAAAGTCATCAACGGTTTTATCAATCTGTTCTTCCGATGTACCTTCCGGGAATCGCCATGCCACCGAAAATCCTAATTCCTGGAATTCGTCGATGTGCATTTTTTTACGCAGACGACGGCTACGGTTCTTTGCCATTATTTCACCCTCTCGAACATTAAGTCCCATACTCCGTGACCAAGACGATGACCACGTTGTTCAAATTTCGTCACCGGACGTGATGCCGGACGCGGTACGTAATCATTGCTCTCTGACAGGTTTTTATAACCGTCAATAGAAGACATCACTTCAAGCATATGTTCCGCATAAGGTTCCCAGTCGGTCGCCATATGGAATATGCCCCCCAGCTGCAGTTTGCTTTTTACCAGCTCGGCAAACGGCACCTGAACGATACGGCGTTTATTATGGCGCGCTTTGTGCCACGGGTCAGGGAAAAAGAGCTGCACCATGCGCAATGAATTGTCAGGAATCATTTTATGCAGCACTTCAACCGCATCGTGACACATCACGCGCAGGTTGCTTAAGCCCTCTTCATGCGCAGAAGACAGGCACGCACCAACGCCCGGTGAATGCACTTCAATGCCGAGGAAGTCCTGCTCGGGGCGATCTTTAGCCATTGCCACCAGCGACGCGCCCATGCCAAAACCAATCTCAAGCGTCACCGGCGCTTCACGGCCAAAAAGCGCAGGGAAATCCAGCATATCTTCGCTGAACTCAACGCCCATCACCGGCCAGTAGTTTTCCAGCGCATGTTCCTGGCCTTTGGTCAGTCGCCCCTGGCGGCGCACAAAACTACGGATACGGCGCAGCGGGCGGCCGTTTTCATCAAATTCCGGTGAGATGACGTCGTTTTTCATAAAGATTTAGTCGCTTGTGAAAGTGTTCTGAAAACGGGCATTATCCAAAGTTAGTTGCCGGATGCAAGCATGATAAGGCCGTGGCTGCGGAAAGTTCCGGTTTACACCCTGCCGTCGCTGTGCTGCAATCTTGCCCCCAACAACAGTGAATTCGGTGACCATGCAAGCGTCGCAATTTTCAGCCCAGGTTCTGGACTGGTACGATAAATACGGGCGGAAAACGCTGCCCTGGCAAATTGACAAGACGCCCTACAAAGTATGGCTCTCAGAAGTGATGTTGCAACAAACTCAGGTTGCGACCGTTATCCCCTATTTTGAACGCTTTATGGCGCGCTTCCCAACGGTGACCGATCTCGCCAATGCGCCGCTCGACGAAGTTCTCCACTTGTGGACCGGGCTTGGCTATTACGCCCGCGCGCGCAATCTGCATAAAGCGGCACAACAAGTGGCGACCTTACACGGCGGTAAATTCCCGGAAACCTTTGAAGAAGTCGCGGCGTTACCGGGCGTCGGGCGTTCCACCGCAGGCGCGATTCTCTCGCTTTCTCTAGGTAAGCACTTTCCGATTCTCGACGGTAACGTCAAACGGGTGCTGGCGCGCTGCTATGCTGTAAGCGGCTGGCCTGGGAAAAAAGAGGTCGAGAATAAACTGTGGAGTTTGAGCGAGCAGGTGACGCCCGCGGTCGGCGTGGAGCGGTTTAATCAGGCGATGATGGATTTGGGCGCGATGATTTGTACGCGCTCTAAGCCGAAATGCTCGCTCTGTCCGCTACAAAACGGATGTATTGCCGCCGCCAACAATAGCTGGTCGCTTTATCCGGGCAAAAAACCGAAACAGACGCTGCCAGAGCGCACCGGCTACTTTTTGCTGTTACAGCACGAAGATGAAGTATTGCTGGCGCAGCGTCCGCCGAGCGGATTGTGGGGCGGTTTATACTGTTTCCCGCAGTTTGCCGATGAAGAAAGTTTGCGGCAGTGGCTGGCGCAACGGCAGATTGCTGCCGATAACCTGACACAGCTGACAGCGTTTCGGCATACCTTCAGCCATTTCCACTTAGATATTGTGCCTATGTGGCTTCCCGTGTCGTCATTCATCGGCTGCATGGATGAAGACAATGCGCTCTGGTATAACTTAGCGCAACCGCCGTCAGTTGGCCTGGCGGCTCCCGTGGAGCGTTTGTTACAGCAGTTACGCACTGGCGCGCCGGTTTAGCGCGTGAGTCGATAAAGAGGATGATTTATGAGCAGAATGATTTTTTGTACTTTCCTGCAACGTGAAGCAGAAGGTCAAGATTTTCAGCTGTACCCCGGCGAACTGGGAAAACGCATCTATAACGAGATCTCCAAAGAAGCCTGGGCGCAGTGGCAGCACAAACAAACCATGCTGATTAATGAAAAGAAACTCAACATGATGAATGCCGAGCACCGCAAGCTGCTGGAGCAGGAGATGGTCAACTTCCTGTTCGAGGGTAAAGAGGTGCATATCGAGGGCTATACGCCGGAAGATAAAAAATAAAAACAGTGCCGGAGCACGCCTCCGGCAACTTGCATAAAAACAAACACAACACGCACCCGGAATGATGAAAAAATATCTCGCGCTGGCTTTGATTGCGCCGTTGCTCATCTCCTGTTCGACGACCAAAAAAGGCGATACCTATAACGAAGCCTGGGTCAAAGATACCAACGGTTTTGATATTCTGATGGGGCAATTTGCCCACAATATTGAGAACATCTGGGGCTTCAAAGAGGTGGTGATCGCCGGTCCTAAGGACTACGTGAAATACACCGATCAATATCAGACCCGCAGCCACATCAACTTCGATGACGGTACGATTACTATCGAAACCATCGCCGGGACAGAACCTGCCGCGCACCTGCGCCGGGCAATTATCAAAACGTTGCTGATGGGCGACGATCCGAGTTCGGTCGATCTCTATTCCGACGTTGATGATATTACGATTTCGAAAGAACCTTTCCTTTACGGTCAGGTGGTGGACAACACCGGGCAGCCGATTCGCTGGGAAGGTCGCGCAAGCAACTTCGCGGATTATCTGCTGAAAAACCGTCTGAAGAGCCGCAGCAACGGGCTGCGTATCATCTACAGCGTCACCATTAACATGGTGCCGAACCACCTTGATAAACGTGCGCACAAATATCTCGGCATGGTCCGCCAGGCGTCACGGAAATATGGCGTTGATGAGTCGCTGATTCTGGCGATTATGCAGACCGAGTCATCCTTTAACCCATATGCGGTCAGCCGTTCCGATGCGCTGGGGTTAATGCAGGTGGTACAACATACCGCCGGGAAAGATGTGTTCCGCTCGCAGGGGAAATCCGGCACGCCGAGCCGCAGTTTCTTGTTTGATCCTGCCAGCAATATTGATACCGGCACCGCGTATCTGGCGATGCTGAACAACGTTTATCTCGGCGGAATTGATAACCCAACATCGCGGCGTTATGCCGTCATCACCGCCTATAACGGCGGCGCAGGCAGCGTGCTGCGAGTCTTTTCGAATGATAAGATTCAGGCTGCCAATATTATTAACACCATGACGCCGGGCGATGTTTATCAGACGCTGACGACCCGCCATCCCTCTGCGGAATCTCGCCGTTATCTTTATAAAGTGAATACCGCGCAAAAATCTTACCGCCGCCGATAATTCCACTAACCGCCCCTGACGATGCCCAGGGGTAAAAATGTTATCCACATCACAATTTCGTTTTGCAAATTGGGAATGTTTGCAATTATTTGCCACAGGTAACAAAAAACCAGTCCGCGAAGTTGATAGAATCGCATCATCTCGCACGGTCAAATGTGCTTTTTCAAACACTCATCCGCATCACGATGTGAGGAAATTAACATGAATCTTAAGCTGCAGCTGAAAATCCTCTCTTTTCTGCAGTTCTGTCTGTGGGGAAGTTGGCTGACGACCCTCGGCTCCTATATGTTTGTTACCCTGAAGTTTGACGGTGCTTCTATCGGCGCAGTTTATAGCTCACTGGGTATCGCCGCGGTCTTTATGCCTGCGCTGCTGGGGATTGTGGCCGACAAATGGTTAAGTGCGAAATGGGTCTATGCCATTTGCCACACCATTGGCGCTATCACGCTGTTCATGGCGGCAGAGGTCACTACGCCGGAGGCGATGTTCCTTGTGATATTGATTAACTCGTTTGCTTATATGCCAACGCTTGGGTTAATCAACACCATCTCTTACTATCGCCTGCAAAATGCCGGGATGGATATCGTTACTGACTTCCCGCCAATCCGTATCTGGGGCACCATCGGCTTTATCATGGCAATGTGGGTGGTGAGCCTGTCCGGCTTCGAATTAAGCCACATGCAGCTGTATATTGGCGCAGCGCTTTCCGCCATTCTGGTTCTGTTTACCCTGACTCTGCCGCATATTCCGGTTGCTAAACAGCAAGCGAATCAGAGCTGGACAACCCTGCTGGGCCTCGATGCATTCGCTCTGTTTAAAAACAAGCGCATGGCAATCTTCTTCATCTTCTCAATGCTGCTGGGCGCGGAACTGCAGATTACCAACATGTTCGGTAATACCTTCCTGCACAGCTTCGACAAAGATCCGATGTTTGCCAGCAGCTTCATCGTGCAGCATGCGTCAATCATCATGTCGATTTCGCAGATCTCTGAAACCCTGTTCATTCTGACCATCCCGTTCTTCTTAAGCCGCTACGGTATTAAGAACGTAATGATGATCAGTATTGTGGCGTGGATCCTGCGTTTTGCTCTGTTTGCTTACGGCGACCCGACTCCGTTCGGTACTGTACTGCTGGTACTGTCGATGATCGTTTACGGTTGCGCATTCGACTTCTTCAACATCTCTGGTTCGGTGTTTGTCGAAAAAGAAGTTAGCCCGGCAATTCGCGCCAGCGCGCAGGGGATGTTCCTGATGATGACCAACGGCTTCGGCTGTATCCTCGGCGGCATCGTGAGCGGTAAAGTGGTTGAGATGTACACCCAAAACGGCATTACCGACTGGCAGACCGTATGGCTGATTTTCGCAGGTTACTCCGTGGTTCTGGCCTTCGCGTTCATGGCGATGTTCAAATATAAACACGTTCGTGTCCCGACAGGTACACAGACGGTTAGCCACTAATTACGCAAAGAAAAACGGGTCGCCAGAAGGTGACCCGTTTTTTTATTCTTACTTCAACACATAACCGTACAACCGTTTCATGCCATCCGCATCGGTTTCGCTATAGACACCTTGCAACTCCGGCGAAAATCCCGGCAACAAATTCACGCCTTCTTCCAGCGCAAGGAAATAACGTTGAACCGCCCCACCCCAGACTTCCCCGGGTACCACGCAAAGCACGCCAGGTGGATAAGGCAACGCCCCTTCTGCCGCAATTCGCCCTTCGGCATCACGAATCCGCACCAACTCCACTTCACCGCGAATATAAGCGCTATGCGCATCCTGGGGATTCATCACCACTGACGGGAAACTCTGCTGGCGGAACATCGCTTTTTGTAGGTCTTTGACGTCGAAACTGACATACAAATCGTGCATCTCCTGACACAACTGGCGCAGGGTGTAGTCGCGATAGCGCACCGGATATTTGTTATAAACGCTCGGCAACACCTCAGCCAGCGGCGAATCATCCTCAATATGCTGTTCAAACTGCGCCAGCATCGCCACCAGTTGTGCCAGCTTCTCGTGGCTTTCCGCCGGAGTTAATAAGAACAGAATGGAGTTGAGATCGCACTTCTCCGGCACAATGCCGTTCTCACGCAGGTAGTGCGCCAGAATCGTCGCCGGAACGCCAAAGTCGCTATATTCGCCGGTTTCGGCATCGATACCCGGCGTGGTGAGTAACAGCTTGCACGGATCAACAAAATACTGATCCGCGGCATATCCTTCAAAGCCGTGCCAATTCGCCCCCGGCTCAAAACTGAAAAAACGGCGGTCGCTGGCTAACACTGACGTCGGATAATCCTGCCACAATTTGCCATCAACAACGGGCGGGATAAACGGGCGGAACAGCTTACAGCGCGTAAGAATAGCCTTGCGCGACTCAATACCCAACTCAACGCACTCAGCCCACAGCCGACGCCCACTCTCCCCTTCATGAATTTTGGCGTTAACGTCCAGGGCGGCGAACAGCGGATAGAACGGGCTGGTAGAAGCATGGAGCATAAAGGCATTATTCAACCGCTTATGTGGGCAAAAACGCGCCTGTCCACGGATATGGTTATCTTTTTTATGGATCTGCGACGTCTGTGAGAATCCCGCCTGCTGTTTGTGCACCGACTGAGTCACAAAGATCCCCGGATCGTTTTCGTTAAGTTCTAACAGCAGCGGCGAGCTATCCGCCATCATCGGGATAAACTGTTCGTAACCGACCCACGCGGAATCAAACAGAATGTAATCACACAGATGCCCAACGGTATCGATCACCTGACGGGCGTTATAGACAGTGCCGTCATAGGTTCCCAGCTGAATAATCGCCAGGCGAAACGGGCGCGGCAGGTCGGCTTTTTCTGGCGCAACGTCGCGAATTTGCTGGCGCAGATACTCTTCATTAAAACAGTGCGCATCAATACCGCCAATGAAACCAAACGGGTTACGTGAAGCTTGCAGATAGACCGGCGTCGCCCCCGCCTGAATCAACGCGCCATGATGATTCGACTTATGGTTGTTACGGTCGAAGAGCACCAGATCGCCACGCGTTAACAGCGCATTCGTCACCACTTTATTCGCTGCCGATGTGCCGTTCAGCACAAAATAGGTTTTATCGGCATGAAAGACTTTGGCTGCAAATTTCTGCGCATCTTTCGCCGATCCTTCATGAATAAGCAGATCGCCCAATTTTACGTCAGCGTTACACATATCGGCGCGAAAGATGTTCTCGCCAAAGAAATCGTAAAAATGGCGTCCGGCAGGATGCTTTTTAAAGAACGCACCATGTTGATGTCCAGGGCAAGCAAAGGTGCTATTACCCATCTCAACGTACTGCGTCAGCGTGTCATAAAACGGTGGCAGCAAATTCTCTTCATACTGACAGGCTGCGGATTCCAGCTCCAGCCACTGCTGCTCGTTGCCGTTGATTACCGCCGTAACGCCCGCAGGTAATTCAACAGCATGTTCGGAATACAAAAACACCGGTAGATGAAAACCGGTGCGCTTAAGCAACGCAAGAATGCCACTGCGACTATCCGCAGCGGTAATGACGACTGCCGCGACGTCCGTAAAATCAGTATCTCCCAACGCCACCACGCGGCGATGAGTAGAAAGTCGGGATACCAGTTCACTACTGGCGGCAATATTCATTGATTTCATAAGCGCAAAACCCGTTTAGGGGAAGTAAGAATACCGGACAAGGTGGAAAACCCTGCCCCATGAGATATGGGTCAAACTGGTCACCAGCTCCGACCACCAGACATCAGTAAAAGCAGAAACGCTCTGATTTTACTGTTGTCCTGCAGTGAGCGTGCGTTAACTTCACCGCATGAGCAGTAGCATAAAAAGAGAAGAGTTTCGCGCAAAACGGCGATAAGCGAGAGAATGTAAGGAGGTGGCGTGCATCGGGCAAACTCCGTACAGAGAGGAGAAAATTCGCGCAATCATGGCACCTTTCGCTAAAGCGTGCAAGCCAGGACTTTGCGAACAAACAAGCCATCGACGGCGCCAAAAGTTCATAATAAGAAAATCAAACAATACAGCTAACAGGAACTCTTGTGGTCATCGGCCCTTTTATCAACGCAAGTGCAGTCTTACTGGGTGGCGTTTTCGGCGCACTCCTTAGCCAACGCTTACCGGAACGTATCCGCGTCTCCATGACATCAATTTTTGGTCTGGCATCGCTGGGGATTGGTATTTTACTGGTGGTGAAATGCGCCAACCTTCCGGCGATGGTTTTAGCAACCTTACTCGGAGCATTAATCGGCGAAATTTGTCTGCTGGAAAAAGGCGTCAATACAGTGGTCGTCAAAGCGCATAATCTGTTTCACCACTCGCGTAAGAAGCCAGCGCATGAATCTTTTATTCAGAATTTTGTCGCGATTATTGTTCTGTTTTGCGCCAGCGGCACCGGAATCTTCGGGGCGATGAACGAAGGGATGACCGGCGATCCGAGTATTTTAATCGCCAAGTCATTTCTTGATTTCTTTACGGCGATGATCTTCGCCTGCTCGCTGGGTATTGCGGTGTCGGTGATTAGCATTCCATTACTGATCATCCAGTTAACACTGGCGTGGGCTGCCGCGCTGATATTACCGCTGACCACACCGTCGATGATGGCAGACTTCAGCGCCGTAGGCGGTTTATTGCTGCTGGCAACCGGATTACGCATCTGTGGTATTAAAATGTTCCCGGTGGTCAACATGCTTCCAGCACTCCTTCTGGCAATGCCGCTTTCCGCCGCCTGGACCGCCTGGTTTGCCTGACAATGTGTGCAATAGCGGCAAAGTGATGATAGATTGTGCAGTCTGCACTAAATTGAAGAAATTTGATTGACGAGACGAGGCGAATCAGGTTTAATGCGCCCCGTTGCCCGGATAGCTCAGTCGGTAGAGCAGGGGATTGAAAATCCCCGTGTCCTTGGTTCGATTCCGAGTCCGGGCACCAAATTCATATCAACGGACCTCCACGGAGGTCCGTTTTTCGTTTCAGAACGCCACAATTTAAGCGTTCTGCCTCCAAATCAATTCTACCGAACTCAACCAGATTCCCCCCACATCAACCCCATTGTGTGGGTATAATTGCGGGTATACCCCAGTTCGACAGAATTTGTACCCTCTTTAACGCATTCAGAAGGCTGAACTATGGCACTGACTGACGCAAAAATCCGGGCTGCAAAGCACACTGACAAGGCTTATAAACTCACTGACGGGGCTGGCATGTTCCTGCTGGTTCATCCTAATGGTTCCCGTTACTGGCGTCTCCGTTATCGTATTCTGGGTAAGGAGAAGACTCTGGCACTTGGTGTATATCCAGAAGTTTCTCTCTCCGAAGCTCGTACAAAACGGGATGAGGCCCGAAAACTGATTTCAGAGGGGATTGACCCTTGCGAACAAAAAAGAGCTAAAAAAGTAGTCCCTGATTTACAACTCTCTTTTGAACATATTGCACGACGCTGGCATGCCAGTAATAAACAATGGGCACAATCACACAGCGATAAAGTAATCAAAAGCCTCGAGACACACGTTTTCCCCTTTATCGGCAACCGGGATATCACAACACTCAATACCCCGGACCTGCTTATCCCTGTTCGTGCTGCAGAAGCAAAACAAATTTATGAAATCGCCAGTCGTCTGCAGCAAAGAATATCTGCTGTAATGCGTTATGCCGTACAGTCTGGCATCATCAGATATAACCCGGCTCTGGATATGGCTGGTGCATTGACCACGGTAAAACGCCAGCATCGCCCTGCTCTGGATCTTTCACGCCTGCCTGAACTTCTGTCGCGTATTGACGGTTATAAAGGTCAGCCTGTCACCCGACTGGCAGTTATGCTGAATTTACTGGTTTTTATTCGTTCCAGTGAACTCAGATATTCCCGCTGGTCTGAAATTGATATTGACAATGCCATGTGGACTATTCCAGCCGAACGCGAACCTCTGCCAGGCGTAAAATACTCACACCGGGGCTCCAAGATGCGAACACCACATCTTGTGCCACTCAGCAAACAGGCTGTAGCCATACTGACAGAACTACAGACATGGGCTGGTGAAAATGGTCTGATCTTTACGGGAGCACATGACCCGCGTAAACCGATCAGTGAAAATACTGTAAATAAAGCCCTGAGGGTGATGGGATATGACACAACCCAGGAAGTCTGTGGTCATGGATTCCGGGCGATGGCGTGCAGTGCATTGATTGAATCAGGTTTGTGGTCCCGCGATGCTGTGGAACGTCAGATGAGCCATCAGGAGCGTAATGGTGTACGTGCTGCATATATCCATAAAGCAGAACATCTGGAAGAACGTCGACTGATGCTACAGTGGTGGGCAGATTTTCTGGGTGCGAACAGAGAACAATGTATCAGCCCGTTTGAATATGCAAAGATTAACAATCCATTAAAATAGTAATCATCCCGGGCTGCCAGCCCGGGAATTATTTTATGAATATTTTTCTTTGTGAGTAACTGGGAAAAGGATAGCGAAGTAAATTACTTTAATGAATTATTCCAGGGGCTCATTAAAGTCCTTTCGTAATACTTTATAGTCAAACACGTTATGGCTGGCATCAAAAACTACGGATTTCCCCTGTATCAACGCCACGATTTTTGACCGTTAGGGGATGCGGACGATTTCCTGGACTCTCAGGAGATGAAACATGTTTACTGAAGAACAAAAAATTCGCACCATTGAGCTTTATTTCAAATATGGTAAGAAGCTGGCCCCGTCGTACGCGAACTGGGCTACCCTTCGAAAAGAAATCTGCGGCGTTGGATCCGTTCATGGGAAGCAGGTGGCGGATCAAAAGAATCCATTCGTCATAAGCACCGTTACTCCGATGAGCAAAAACAGGTTGCCGTTGAACATTATCTTAACCACGGCTGCTGCCTGGCGTTTACCAGCAGGACTCTGGGTTATCCCTGTACCGATATGCTCGCTCGCTGGGTTAATGAACGTTCCCCCGACAGACGACGTGTATTTACCAGTAAGACCAATCCGGTTGCGTCCTTTGAACCAGAAGTCAAACGTCAGGCTGTCATGGTACTCTGTACACGACAAGGATCAGCCAGTGAAATCGCCAGGCGTATTGGTGTCAGTCGCGCGGTATTGTATAAATGGAAAGATGAAATTATCGGCAACAGTGCTTACCAGACTATGCGTAAACATAACGCCCCTTCCCTGGAGGCAGAACGCGATGCGTTGCGGGAGGAAGTCGCCCGACTGAATCAGGAAATACGCCGCCGGCAGATGGAACTGGATATTCTGAAAAAAGCGGAGGAAATAATAAAAAAAGACCCGGGCATCAGCATCAGTCACCTGAACAACAGAGAAAAAACAAAGATTACTGATGCCCTGAGATAAACATATCCCCTGACAGAATTACTGCATGTTCTGGGCCTTGCCCGTAGCAGTTATTTTTATCACCGGGCTGCACTGAAAGCCAGTGATAAATACGCCACGATACGTACGATGCTGACAGATATATTTAACAGTAATTACCAGTGTTATGGCTATCGTCGCCTGCATGCGATGCTCAGGCATGAGGGGGATCGGCTATCAGAAAAGGTTGTACGCAGACTTATGGTGGAGGAACAGCTTGTCGTCAGCCGTAACCGTCATCGCCGCTACAGCTCATATTGCGGAGAAATCGGACCTTCTCCGGATAACCTTATCGCCAGAGATTTTAAGGCGGAGCAACCTAATCAGAAATGGCTGACAGATATCACGGAGTTCCAGCTTCCTGCAGGAAAAGTCTGGCTATCACCGGTGGTGGACTGCTTCGACAGAAAAGTTGTGAGCTGGTCTCTCAGTACACGCCCCGATGCTGAACTGGTCAACACTATGCTGGATAACGCTGTCGAAACGTTAAATGCTGGCGAACGACCGGTGATACACAGTGACAGAGGTGGGCATTATCGCTGGCCTGGCTGGAAAGAGTGAATACAGCAGGCCTTATTCGCTCAATGTCCCGTAAAGGATGCTCGCCTGATAATGCTGCATGCGAAGGCTTTTTCGGCAGACTGAAAACTGAAATATATTATGGGCGTAAATGATTGGGTATCACGCCTGAAAAATTCATGCGGCATGTGGATGCTTACATCAGATGGTATAACGAGCGGCGTATAAAATTTTCGCTGGGTGCAGTCATCCCTGAAATGTACCGCCAACAATGCGGGCTGGCATAATAAAGCAGTCCAGGAAATCGTCCGAATCCTAATTACTGTCTTATATCATTGGCGCTGATACATTAACAGGACGCTTCACCTGCGCGTAATAAACGCTACGGTGAACACCGAATAAATGACAAATAATCCGCACTGGCCGCTTTGCTTTCAGCAGTGTGATTAGCGCGACAGCTTGCCGGGGATTTCGCTCATCAGCACGGCAGCCTGCTTTAGTATTTCTTTTTCCATCTCAAGGCGCTTTATCTGCGCTTTTAAGCTGCTGAATTTCTCGCTGTTCAGGGGTATGGCATTACCAGCGGGCTCAATACCCTGAAGTTCCAGCTTATACAACCGTATCCATTTACGCAAATGGTCAGGATTGAGCTCAAGTGCCAGCGCGACTTCTCTGACATCGCGCTGGTATTTAACTACTTGCTCGATAGCTTCGAGCCTGAACTCCGGGGAAAAGGTGCGTTTAGTCCGACGAGTTTTGCTCATGCATCACCCCATTTTCACTGTTTTAACATTAACAGGATTTCGAGGTGTCCTGAATTACCGATCCACTACATTAATTCTTACTGGTTAATGATTAACAATATGAATCATTACATACGCCTGTTGTATATATTTTAGCCTCTCTTTTACCAAACATAAGAAAACTAAACAGGTGGCACCGCCCCTGCTGGCCCGACAGAGAAAATATCTCCTTATCACTGCTGCATGAGTGGTACAAATCAGAAAAAAAACTCTCAGTGATACGACTGGCTGAACTCCGTGTAAAAATGCATTGTGTACGATTTACGAAAAACACACTGCCACACATCTGGAATTTACAATGTCCGGAGAGTGTGGAGAAACGAATAAAGACAGTTACGGGGCAAGAGTTGCATACAGTCGCCTCTTCTGTAAAACTCCACACACTGGAACAGAGAAGGTTCTGGTAAACATCCATCCCGGATACACATATCCACCATGCTATGGAAATCAGGATATTACCGTGCACTGAATAAATAGACTGGCCCCCTGAATCACCAGACAACCAATATCACTTATTTAAGTGATAGTCTTAATACTAGTTTTTAGACTAGTCATTGGAGAGCAGATGATTGATGTCTTAGGACCGGAGAAACGCAGACGGCGTACCACACAGGAAAAGATCGCAATTGTTCAGCAGAGCTTTGAACCAGGGATGACGGTCTCCCTCGTTGCCCGGCAACATGGTGTAGCAGCCAGCCAGTTATTTCTCTGGCGTAAGCAATACCAGGAAGGAAGTCTTACTGCTGTCGCCGCCGGAGAACAGGTTGTTCCTGCCT
>OKVG01000221.1_pt1 | contig 56364 bp, 40 predicted proteins | sample 1606981 | NCBI WGS metagenome assembly OKVG01 (sample SAMN03281018, study PRJEB24777) | human gut metagenome | isolation source: fecal sample PR128 from 1 month old male Malay infant, vaginal delivered... | reverse complement strand
TTATATAACTTAGTTATGATTAAAATATTACTATTAGGAATAAATACATTAGAGGCATAACTTATGAGAAGATATTTTAGAAATAGAAAACTTCAAAAACATGTTAAACATTATGTTGATCCTAATGCAATTAGGGATGACAAAGATGATGCAACTTCTTATCTGAAAGATATTGCAGGTCTAGCTACAATTCTTGGCGTTGGAGCAACTGGTGGAGCTCTGCTTCCGAATGGGCGAGTATACGCGGCTCAGACTTCCGTTGATCCAAAATCACAAGTTGTTGGATCAGTTTCTGACTTTATCAAGAGTGGTGCGTCAGATACTACTGGTAGCAAGTCTGATAGTAAGACTTTTAGTATTAGCGCTTCTGAAGATAAAACTAAATCAACTTCAGCTTCTAAAAGTACACAACTATCTCAAAGTCTTTCAAAATCTTTGAGTCAGTCAATTAGCCAATCAGAATCTTTAAGTCATTCATTAAGTGAATCTGAAAGTGCGCTTAATTCATTAAGCTTAGCTAAAAGTAAAGAAAAAGAAGCTAAGTCTAATAAGCAAGCAACGAGTACTTCACATAAATCAGACAATAAAGCGAGTCAATCTGAAACTGCAAATGTAAAGAAGAGTGGACAAAATAATAGACGGAGTGCCGAAAACTCTCTTTCAAATAATTCTACTTCTGCTAATCAAGAACAGAGTTCTACATATGCTTCTACTTCTAATGATATTACGACCAATTTACAGGCAAGTCTTAATTTAAGTAATGATCTTTCTTCATTGTCTAACTTACCATTAGCCTTTAATAGTGTTTCTAGTAATAATTCCACTTCGAATAATTCAAATTCTCAATTACCAGTTACTTTAGCTGCTAACTTTATGACTTTGGCAGCTACTGATGCTACCGTTGCTAAGCCAGATTTTACAGGTACTGCGCTCCTAGGATATATAGGTACTGATGGAAAATATGTTTCAGGTAGTGATATTTCATATACGAGCTCAACATCTGCATCAAGTCTTCCTAACTTAGCTTTTCGACTTTCTACGGCAAATAATGACACTACTAATAGTCAACAATTTTTTGTAATGATCCCCAAGGGATTTAAATCAAGTGTCAATGACTTTAGTCAACTTGGAAGTAGTCGTTATACTTATCCATTTAACGCTGGATTTAGTGGCCCTGAGAGCTTTTCTTCTAGTGAATATTCTGTTAAAGATTTAGGTGAAGTAGGACCTAATGGCGAACAGCTTTTTAGTATAACTCTAACTGCTAATCCTAATTGGGGCAATAATTTTGGTGGACAATTTAAACTGACATTAGACCCTACTGTCACGGGGCAATATAGCTATAACGAATATACTGCACCTTTAGTGTCTGAGCTTGCAAGTGATGGACAAGGTTGGAATAACGGGAACTTTACGGGCTTTACAATAGATGGAAAACATGTTGATGTTGTAAATACTGAAGGATATGCTTCCTCAATCCAATATGCTGTAAATCAAGCACTTAAGCCAACATTCACTGGTACTGCTACTTTGGGTAATCTTTCAAATGGAACTTTTGTTTCAGCAAATAGCACTAACTATACAGCTGATACTCCAACGACTGATTTGCCTACTTTAAACGTTCGGTTGTCAACAAACGGTACTACGACGGTCGATAAGCCACAATTTATTGTTGCAATTCCTAAAGGATTCACAGCAACAGGCAATAGTCTAATCTCTTCAGATACTGTAAGTAAATATTTCGGGGATAATTTTAAAGGAACTAACAGTTTCAGTAGCAGTGATTACAGTGTTGAATCTATTGGAACTAATAGTAATGGCGAAGAACTATACCTTGTAAAGCTGAACTTTAATCCATCAGAAAGTAATAACAAAGATCTTGGCTTACAATTTAAGTTAGCTTTAGATTCATCTGCACAAGGAAGCTATACATATAATAGTAGTAGTACGCCGTTAGTATCTGAACTTGCAAGTGATGGTCAAAGTACAGCAGGCACTGCTACGATTACTGCTAATGGCAAGACTTATGATGTTGTAAGAAGTAGCAATGCAACAGATGTAACTTACTATATAAACAACACACAAACACCGACTTTCTCTGGTACTGCGTGGTTTGACGCAAATGGAAAAGTATACAATGGTAATAGTGCTACGCTTCCTACTTATACTTTTCGTTTATCAACTTATGGAAATTCCACTATAAAAAATCCTAAGTTTATTTTGATGATTCCTGCAGGTTTTACAGCTACAAAAGATGATATAACATTTGGAGCTGGAGTAAATCCTACAAATGTTCAAGATTTAGGAAATTATGGGCCAAACGGAGAAAAGCTATTTGAAATTACTTTAAGCAGTAATCCGGTTTGGAGTTCTCCTACTAACACTGTTAAATTAACATTGGATCCTCAAAATGGTGGCTCGTATAAATATTCGTATAATACAGCTCCATTAGTATCTGAACTTGCTGGAGATGCCAACCAAGGCGCAGCTGGAAGTGACTTCACATATACTTTTAAAGTTGGAAATGATAAAACACCTATAAATGTAGTGAAAAGTCAGTATCCAGTAAACGAGCAAAATGACGGAGCGGTTTCTTATACCGTTCAAGCTGGTAGTACTAAACTAGATACTACTTCATATAATATCAGCAATCTTAAGGTTACTCCTTATAAAGGAGAAACAATTAATGATGCAGGTTATGAACAACTTCATTTTACCTTTACTCCAACTACTCAATTAAAGAGTGGAGACTATTTTGATGTACAACTAGGTTTACCTAATGCAGATGGTTCCATTAAAGAATATGATACTAAGCTTGGAAATAATTTAGCCATAACTACTACAGATGGTACTCAAGTCGGAACAGCTTATAATATGGGAACGTATTATAGGATAGTATTTAACGCAAATGCAGCTAAATATACGACTGGTAATAACCATCCTTCTTGGAATTTAAAGCTCAGTTGGGGTAATCCGGGTTCACAAACTCCTTCAATTAGTACTGATCAAAGTAGCAGTAATACTACTAACTTAGGTACTACCTTTGTTTATAAATATACCAATGATCTATCTCTTAATGGTACAAAGTTTGCTTATACTCCAACTAACGATGTCACAATAAATGGACAACGCTATGCTAGTGGTTTGCATATTCAAGGACAATATGTCTATGATGGACAATACCTGAAAGGAAATGATCAAACTTATTCAAGTATGGTTGAACCGTACAATCGTATTTGGTATCCAGATAATAAAGTTGGAATCGCTACTAACTGGTACAACAGGGTAACTGTTAATATTGCTACAAATGGGGCAAAAAATTCTAATCAAAATACTAGTAATAATTTTGACATTACCGTTAGCGTAGGGAAAAATGATGTCTTTAATTATCAATGGGCTACAGATGAAGATCTAGCAACTCAAATAAAAGATCGCCTTGCTAAATATGTAACGAATGATTTAAGTAATACAGTAGATTCAGAATCAAATGTATATTTGAATAATAACGAAAAAAATGGTGATAAAGTTGACTCTGAAGTAACGGTTACACATACTGATACGCCAGTTGATGCGAGTGGTAGAATTCAAAGAGTTTATCATATTAAATTATCTAATCCAAATGCTAGATTGGATGGAAGCATTAGCCCATTAACTGTTTCTTCTAATGAATTTACGATGCCATCTGATATTAAAACTTATCAAGAAGATTACGATCATTTAATAGATGCTGATAATTTTAATGGTGCAGATACATCTAACAAGACTCTTCTAAATGCGTTAGAAAAAACACCTATTGCCTTAATGAAAGTTACTAATAATACAACTGGTAAAGATTCTACTGGAGTTCAGGGGCAAAAATGGGCAGCTCTAATTCGGTATGACACTAGTGGTGATGTTAAAAATGCCGTAGATCCAACTAATACAAGAACTGCAACTCTAGAATTTGTTAATGACAACGATCCTGCTAATCCAATTACGATTGTATCGGCAACTAATACCGCTCAAGGAACAGCCGATAGTAAAATTGACTTTTCAAATGCTACTGATACTTTGGCATATTTGGAAAAGTTAGGTTATAGCCTTGAGAAAGTTGTTAATAACCAAACAGGAAAGGTAATTACCCCCCCCAGAAGGAGTAGATCTTAAGAATTTAACTGCTTATCCTTATGGTAATTTAATTGACAGTCCTAATAAGTTCACTGTTTATTTACATTACACAGATATTCAAAGCATTAGCGCAAGTCAGAGTGTATCTAATAGTATTTCAAATAGTTATTCAATTCAAAGATCCGAAAGTAGAAGTGAATCATTAAGTATTAGTGAAGCTACTTCAGGAAGTATAAGTAGAAGCTTAAGTAATTCAATTAGACAAAGTGAAAGTACCAGTAGGTCACTCAGTCAAAGTGAGAGTCTAAGTCATTCAACAAGCCAGAGCGAGAGCTTGAGTAATTCATTTAGCCAAAGCGAAAGCTTAAGTAACTCATTGAGCCAAAGTGAAAGTTTGAGCAATAGCTTGAGTGAAAGCGAAAGTTTGAGTAACTCATTGAGCCAGAGTGAAAGCTTAAGTAACTCCTTAAGCCAAAGCGAGAGCTTGTCTAACTCACTAAGTGAAAGTGAGAGCTTATCTAACTCCTTGAGCCAGAGCGAGAGCTTAAGCAACTCCTTAAGTCAGAGTGAGAGCTTGAGCAACAGCTTAAGTCAGAGTGAGAGCTTGAGTAACTCCTTAAGCCAAAGTGAGAGTTTGAGTAACTCCTTAAGTGAAAGCGAGAGCTTGAGTAACTCATTGAGTCAAAGTGAAAGCTTGTCTAACTCACTAAGCCAGAGCGAAAGCTTGAGTAATTCCTTAAGTCAGAGTGAGAGTTTGAGCAACAGCTTGAGCCAAAGTGAGAGTTTAAGCAATTCCTTAAGTCAAAGTGAAAGCTTAAGCAATTCATTGAGTCAGAGTGAAAGCTTAAGCAACAGCTTGAGTGAGAGCGAAAGTTTAAGTAACTCCTTAAGTCAAAGCGAAAGCTTGAGTAACTCATTGAGCCAGAGCGAGAGTTTGTCTAACAGCTTGAGTGAGAGCGAAAGCTTAAGCAACTCCTTGAGCCAAAGCGAGAGCTTGAGTAATTCATTGAGTCAAAGCGAAAGCTTGTCAAACTCCTTAAGCCAGAGCGAAAGCTTGTCTAACTCATTGAGTGAGAGTGAGAGTTTGAGTAACAGCTTGAGTCAAAGCGAGAGTTTGAGTAACAGCTTGAGCCAAAGCGAGAGCTTGAGTAACTCATTGAGCCAAAGTGAAAGTTTGAGTAACTCACTAAGCCAGAGCGAAAGCTTGAGTAACTCCTTAAGTCAGAGTGAGAGCTTGTCTAACTCCTTGAGCCAAAGTGAGAGTTTGAGCAACAGTTTGAGCCAGAGCGAGAGTTTGAGTAACTCCTTGAGTCAGAGTGAAAGCTTGAGTAATTCATTGAGTCAAAGCGAGAGCTTGTCAAACTCCTTAAGCCAGAGCGAAAGCTTGTCTAACTCATTGAGTGAGAGTGAGAGTTTGAGTAACAGCTTGAGTCAAAGTGAGAGCTTGTCCAACTCCTTGAGCCAAAGCGAGAGTTTGAGCAACAGCTTGAGTCAGAGCGAGAGCTTGAGTAACTCATTGAGTCAGAGCGAAAGCTTGAGTAACAGTTTGAGTGAGAGTGAAAGCTTGAGTAACTCACTCAGCCAAAGTGAAAGTTTAAGTAACTCACTCAGCCAAAGTGAGAGCTTGTCCAACTCATTGAGTCAAAGCGAGAGCTTGAGTCAGAGTGAGAGCTTATCTAACTCATTGAGCCAAAGCGAAAGTCTAAGCAATTCCTTAAGTCAAAGCGAAAGCTTAAGTAACTCCTTGAGCCAAAGCGAGAGCTTGAGTAACTCCTTGAGTGAGAGTGAAAGCTTGAGTAATTCATTGAGTCAGAGTGAAAGCTTAAGCAACAGCTTGAGTGAGAGCGAAAGTTTAAGTAACTCCTTGAGTCAAAGTGAAAGCTTGTCTAACAGCTTGAGCCAGAGTGAGAGTTTGAGTAATTCATTAAGCCAGAGCGAAAGCTTGAGCAACAGCTTGAGTCAAAGCGAGAGTTTGAGTAATTCACTCAGCCAAAGCGAGAGCTTAAGTAACTCATTGAGTCAAAGCGAGAGTTTGAGTAACAGCTTGAGCCAGAGTGAAAGTTTAAGCAACTCCTTAAGTCAGAGCGAAAGCTTAAGCAACTCCTTGAGCCAAAGCGAAAGTTTAAGTAACTCCTTAAGCCAAAGCGAAAGTTTAAGTAACTCTTTGAGCCAGAGTGAAAGCCTAAGCAACTCCCTCAGCCAAAGCGAAAGCCTAAGCAATTCCTTAAGTCAGAGTGAAAGCTTGAGTAACTCACTCAGTCAAAGTGAGAGCTTGTCTAACAGCTTGAGTCAAAGTGAGAGCTTGAGCAACAGCTTAAGTCAGAGTGAAAGTTTGAGCAATTCACTCAGCCAAAGCGAAAGCTTGTCTAACTCCTTAAGTCAAAGTGAAAGCTTGAGTAACAGCTTGAGTCAAAGCGAGAGCTTGTCCAACTCTTTGAGTCAGAGTGAAAGCTTAAGTAATTCATTGAGCCAAAGCGAAAGCTTAAGTAATTCACTCAGCCAAAGTGAGAGCTTGAGTAATTCATTGAGTGAAAGCGAGAGCTTGTCTAATTCCTTGAGCCAAAGCGAGAGCTTGAGTAACTCATTAAGCCAGAGCGAAAGCTTAAGCAACAGCTTGAGTGAGAGCGAAAGTTTAAGTAACTCATTGAGTGAAAGTGAAAGCTTGAGTAATAGCTTGAGCCAGAGCGAGAGTTTGAGTAACTCCTTGAGTGAGAGCGAAAGCTTAAGCAACTCCTTGAGCCAAAGCGAGAGCTTGAGTAACTCACTCAGCCAAAGTGAGAGTTTGAGCAACAGCTTGAGTCAAAGCGAAAGCTTAAGTAACTCATTGAGTGAAAGTGAAAGCTTGAGTAACAGCTTGAGCCAGAGTGAGAGTTTGTCCAACTCATTAAGCCAGAGCGAGAGCTTGAGTAACTCAATAAGTCAGAGCGAAAGCTTAAGCAACTCCTTGAGTGAAAGTGAGAGTTTGAGTAACAGCTTGAGCCAGAGTGAAAGCTTGAGTAATTCCCTCAGCCAGAGTGAAAGCCTAAGCAACTCCTTAAGTCAAAGCGAAAGTTTAAGTAACTCACTAAGTCAGAGCGAAAGTTTGAGTAACTCCTTAAGCCAGAGCGAAAGTTTAAGTAACAGCTTGAGCCAAAGCGAGAGTTTGAGCAACAGCTTGAGTCAGAGCGAAAGCCTAAGCAACTCACTAAGTCAGAGTGAAAGTTTGAGTAACAGCTTGAGCCAAAGCGAGAGCTTGTCTAACTCCTTAAGTGAGAGTGAAAGCTTGAGTAATTCACTCAGTCAAAGTGAAAGCTTGAGTAACAGCTTGAGTCAAAGCGAAAGCCTAAGCAATTCACTAAGCCAGAGCGAAAGCTTGAGCAACAGCTTGAGTCAAAGCGAGAGCTTGTCTAACTCCTTGAGCCAGAGTGAAAGCTTGTCTAACTCATTGAGTCAGAGTGAGAGTTTGAGTAACTCCTTGAGTCAAAGCGAGAGTTTAAGTAACTCATTGAGTCAAAGCGAGAGTTTAAGTAACTCCTTGAGTCAAAGCGAAAGCTTGAGTAACTCCCTTAGCCAGAGCGAAAGTTTAAGTAATTCATTGAGTCAGAGTGAAAGCTTGTCTAACTCATTGAGTCAGAGTGAGAGTTTGAGTAACTCCTTGAGTCAAAGCGAGAGTTTAAGTAACTCGTTGAGTCAAAGCGAGAGTTTGAGTAGCTCATTGAGTCAAAGTGAAAGCTTGAGTAACTCCCTTAGCCAGAGCGAAAGCTTGAGTAACAGCTTAAGTCAGAGTGAAAGTTTGAGTAACTCCCTAAGTCAAAGCGAAAGCTTGAGTAATTCACTAAGTCAGAGTGAAAGCCTAAGCAACTCCTTAAGCCAAAGTGAAAGCTTGAGTAATTCATTGAGTCAGAGTGAGAGCTTGAGTAACTCCTTGAGTCAGAGTGAAAGCTTAAGTAACAGCTTGAGCCAGAGTGAAAGCTTAAGTAACAGCTTGAGCCAAAGCGAGAGCTTGTCTAACAGCTTGAGTCAAAGCGAGAGCTTGAGTAACTCATTGAGTCAGAGCGAAAGCTTGAGCAACAGCTTGAGCCAGAGCGAGAGCTTGTCTAACAGCTTGAGTCAGAGTGAAAGTTTGAGTAACAGCTTGAGCCAGAGTGAGAGTTTGAGCAACAGCTTGAGCCAGAGCGAGAGTTTGAGCAACAGCTTGAGCCAAAGTGAAAGCTTAAGTAACTCCTTAAGTCAGAGTGAAAGCTTGAGTAACTCCCTAAGCCAGAGCGAAAGCTTAAGCAATTCACTAAGCCAAAGCGAAAGCTTGTCTAACTCCTTAAGCCAGAGTGAAAGCTTGAGTAATAGCTTGAGCCAGAGCGAAAGCTTAAGTAACTCATTGAGCCAAAGTGAGAGTTTGAGTAACAGCTTGAGTCAAAGTGAAAGCTTGTCTAACTCACTCAGCCAGAGTGAAAGCTTAAGTAACAGCTTAAGTCAGAGTGAAAGTTTGAGTAACTCCCTAAGTCAAAGCGAAAGCTTGAGTAATTCACTAAGTCAGAGTGAAAGCCTAAGCAACTCCTTAAGCCAAAGTGAGAGCTTGAGTAACAGCTTGAGTCAGAGCGAGAGTTTGAGTAACTCCTTGAGTCAAAGCGAAAGCTTGAGTAACTCCTTGAGTCAGAGCGAAAGCTTAAGTAATTCACTCAGCCAAAGCGAAAGCTTAAGTAACAGTTTGAGTCAAAGCGAAAGCTTGAGTAACTCCTTGAGTCAAAGCGAAAGCTTAAGTAATTCACTCAGCCAAAGTGAGAGCTTGTCTAACTCATTGAGCCAAAGCGAGAGTTTGTCTAACAGCTTGAGTCAAAGCGAAAGCTTAAGTAACAGTTTGAGTCAAAGCGAAAGCTTGAGTAACTCACTCAGCCAGAGCGAAAGCTTAAGTAACAGCTTGAGTCAAAGTGAAAGCTTAAGTAACAGCTTGAGTCAAAGTGAAAGCTTAAGTAACTCCTTGAGTGAGAGTGAGAGTTTAAGCAACAGCTTGAGTCAAAGCGAGAGCTTGTCTAACTCCTTGAGTCAGAGTGAAAGCTTGAGTAATTCATTGAGTCAAAGCGAGAGCTTGTCAAACTCCTTAAGCCAGAGCGAAAGCTTGTCTAACTCATTGAGTGAGAGTGAGAGTTTGAGTAACAGCTTGAGTCAAAGCGAGAGTTTGAGCAACAGCTTGAGCCAAAGCGAGAGTTTGAGCAACAGCTTGAGCCAAAGCGAGAGCTTGAGTAACTCCTTAAGCCATAGTGAAAGCTTAAGCAACAGCTTGAGTGAGAGCTTGTCTAACTCATTGAGCCAAAGTGAGAGCTTGTCTAACTCATTGAGCCAAAGCCAGAGCTTGAGTAACTCATTGAGCCAAAGTGAAAGTTTGAGTAACTCACTAAGCCAGAGCGAAAGCTTGAGTAACTCACTCAACCAGAGCGAAAGCTTAAGTAACTCCTTAAGTCAGAGTGAGAGCTTGTCCAACTCATTGAGCCAAAGCGAGAGTTTGAGCAACAGCTTGAGTCAGAGCGAGAGCTTGAGTAACTCATTGAGTCAGAGTGAAAGTTTGAGCAACAGCTTAAGCCAAAGCGAGAGTTTGAGTAACAGCTTGAGCCAGAGCGAGAGTTTGAGTAACTCCTTAAGTCAGAGTGAAAGCCTAAGTAATTCATTGAGCCAAAGCGAAAGCTTAAGCAACAGGTTGAGCCAGAGCGAGAGCTTGAGTAACTCTTTGAGCCAGAGTGAAAGTTTAAGCAACTCCTTAAGTGAAAGCTTGAGCAACAGCCTCAGCCAGAGCGAAAGCTTGAGTAACTCCTTAAGCCAGAGTGAAAGTTTGAGTAACAGCTTGAGTCAAAGCGAAAGCTTAAGCAACAGCTTGAGTCAAAGTGAGAGTTTGAGTAACTCCTTAAGTCAGAGTGAAAGTTTGAGTAACTCCCTCAGCCAGAGCGAAAGCTTAAGTAACTCCTTGAGTCAAAGTGAAAGTTTAAGTAACTCCTTGAGTCAGAGTGAGAGCTTGAGCAACAGCTTGAGTCAGAGTGAAAGCTTGAGTAACTCCTTGAGCCAAAGCGAGAGCTTAAGTAACTCCTTAAGTCAAAGTGAAAGCTTAAGTAATTCATTGAGTCAAAGCGAAAGCTTAAGTAACAGCTTGAGCCAGAGCGAGAGCTTGAGTAACTCATTGAGCCAGAGTGAAAGCCTAAGCAACTACTTGAGTCAAAGCGAGAGCTTGAGTAATTCATTGAGTCAGAGCGAAAGCTTGAGTAACAGCTTGAGTCAAAGTGAAAGCTTAAGTAATAGTTTGAGCCAGAGCGAGAGCTTGAGTAATTCATTAAGTCAAAGCGAAAGTTTGAGCAATAGCTTGAGCCAGAGTGAAAGTTTGTCTAACAGCTTGAGCCAGAGCGAGAGCTTGAGTAACTCCTTGAGTGAAAGTGAGAGCTTGAGTAACAGCTTGAGCCAGAGCGAAAGCTTGAGCAACAGCTTGAGCCAAAGTGAAAGTTTGAGTAACAGCTTGAGCCAAAGCGAGAGTTTGAGTAACAGCTTGAGTCAGAGTGAGAGTTTGAGTAACAGCTTGAGCCAGAGCGAAAGCTTAAGCAACTCCTTAAGTCAGAGCGAAAGCTTGAGTAACAGCTTGAGCCAGAGCGAGAGCTTGTCTAACTCCTTGAGTCAGAGTGAAAGCTTGAGTAACAGCTTGAGTCAAAGCGAGAGCTTGTCTAACTCCTTGAGTCAGAGTGAAAGCTTGTCTAACAGCTTGAGTCAGAGTGAGAGTTTGAGTAACAGCTTGAGTCAAAGTGAAAGCTTGTCTAACTCCTTAAGCCAGAGTGAGAGCTTGTCTAACTCCTTGAGTCAGAGTAAAAGTTTGAGTAACTCACTTAGCCAGAGTGAAAGCTTGTCTAACAGCTTGAGTCAGAGTGAGAGTTTGAGTAACTCCTTAAGCCAGAGTGAGAGCTTGTCTAACAGCTTGAGTCAGAGTGAAAGTTTGAGTAACTCCTTGAGCCAAAGCGAGAGTTTGAGTAACAGCTTGAGCCAGAGCGAAAGCTTGAGCAACAGCTTGAGTCAGAGCGAGAGTTTAAGCAACAGCTTGAGCCAAAGCGAGAGTTTGAGCAACAGCTTGAGTCAAAGCGAGAGCTTAAGTAATTCCTTGAGTCAAAGTGAAAGTTTGAGTAACTCCTTGAGTCAAAGTGAAAGCTTGAGTAACAGCTTGAGCCAGAGCGAGAGTTTAAGTAACTCACTCAGTCAGAGTGAAAGCCTGAGCAACTCCTTAAGTCAGAGTGAAAGCTTGAGTAACAGCTTGAGCCAGAGTGAGAGTTTGTCCAACTCATTGAGCCAAAGCGAGAGCCTAAGCAACTCCTTAAGCCAGAGTGAAAGCTTGAGTAATTCACTCAGTCAAAGTGAGAGCTTGAGTAATAGCTTGAGTCAGAGTGAAAGTTTGAGTAACAGCTTGAGTCAAAGCGAAAGTTTGAGCAACAGCTTGAGTAACTCATTGAGTCAGAGTGAAAGTTTGAGTAACAGCTTGAGCCAGAGTGAGAGTTTGAGTAACTCTCTAAGCCAAAGCGAGAGCTTAAGTAACTCACTCAGTCAGAGTGAAAGCTTAAGCAACTCCTTAAGCCAGAGTGAAAGCCTAAGCAATTCATTGAGTGAAAGTGAAAGCTTAAGCAACAGCTTGAGCCAGAGTGAAAGCTTAAGTAACTCATTGAGCCAAAGTGAGAGTTTGAGTAACAGCTTGAGTCAAAGTGAAAGCTTGTCTAACTCACTCAGCCAGAGTGAAAGTTTGAGCAACAGCTTGAGCCAAAGTGAGAGCTTGAGTAACAGCTTGAGCCAGAGCGAGAGCTTGTCTAACTCATTGAGCCAGAGTGAGAGCTTGAGTAACTCTCTAAGCCAAAGCGAGAGTTTGAGCAACAGCTTGAGTGAGAGTGAAAGCTTGAGTAACTCATTGAGCCAAAGCGAGAGTTTGAGTAACTCATTGAGTCAGAGCGAAAGCTTGAGTAACAGCTTGAGCCAAAGCGAGAGCTTAAGTAATTCACTCAGTCAAAGCGAGAGTTTGAGTAACAGCTTGAGTCAGAGTGAAAGTTTGAGCAACTCCCTAAGTCAAAGCGAGAGCTTAAGTAACTCCTTGAGTCAGAGTGAGAGCTTATCTAACTCATTGAGCCAGAGTGAGAGTTTGTCTAACTCATTGAGTCAAAGCGAGAGCTTAAGTAACTCATTGAGTCAGAGCGAAAGCTTGAGTAACAGCTTGAGTCAGAGCGAGAGTTTGAGTAACTCCTTGAGTCAAAGCGAGAGCTTAAGTAACTCACTCAGTCAGAGTGAAAGCTTAAGCAACTCCTTAAGCCAGAGTGAAAGCCTAAGCAATTCATTGAGTGAAAGTGAAAGCTTAAGCAACAGCTTGAGCCAGAGTGAAAGCTTAAGTAACTCATTGAGCCAAAGTGAGAGTTTGAGTAACAGCTTGAGTCAAAGTGAAAGCTTGTCTAACTCACTCAGCCAGAGCGAAAGCTTGTCTAACTCATTGAGTGAAAGCGAGAGTTTGAGTAACTCCTTAAGTCAGAGTGAAAGTTTGAGCAATTCACTCAGCCAAAGCGAAAGCTTAAGCAACTCTTTAAGTGAGAGTGAGAGTTTAAGCAATAGCTTGAGTAACTCCTTGAGTCAAAGTGAAAGCTTGAGCAACAGCTTGAGTCAGAGCGAAAGCTTAAGTAATTCACTCAGCCAAAGTGAGAGCTTGAGCAACTCACTCAGCCAGAGCGAAAGCTTGAGTAACACCTTGAGTCAGAGTGAGAGCCTAAGCAATTCCTTGAGTCAAAGCGAGAGCTTGAGCAACTCACTCAGCCAGAGTGAAAGCCTAAGCAACTCCTTAAGCCAGAGTGAAAGCATGAGTAACAGCTTGAGCCAGAGCGAAAGCTTGAGCAACAGCTTGAGTCAGAGTGAGAGTTTGAGTAACAGCTTGAGCCAGAGCGAAAGCTTAAGCAACAGCTTAAGTCAGAGTGAAAGCATGAGCAACAGCTTGAGCGAAAGTGAAAGCTTGAGTAATAGCTTGAGTGAGAGCGAAAGTTTGAGTAACAGCTTAAGTAATTCAGGTTCTAATACTCCAAGACATTCACAAGGTTCAACAAGTCAGAGTGGAAGCCTAAGCAATTCATTAAGTGAAAGTGAAGCTTCAATTAGTAATTCAATTAGTCAATCAACTTCAATTTCTACTCACTCAGAAGTAATTGAGAGTACTTCTGAAACGAACAGTAATACTAATAATTCAGAATCAATTAATAGTACTACGAATCCATCTATTTCACGTCCTGCTGAATCTGTCAGCGAACAAACTAGCGTAAACATTACTCCAGAAAAACAGCCAGCAGAATCAACTGAACAACAAGTTAGTGCTAAGAAACATCGGGTAAGAACGAATACTCGTCGTAAGTTGCCACAAACTGGTGCTTCTACGAATTCGTCATCATTACTTGGTCTACTTGCAACTGCTGTTGGTGGTTTACTTGGTTTAAGACGTAAAAAGAATAGAAAGAGAAGAAGATAACAGAAAAAGGTCATAGCTTGTTTGCTATGGCTTTTTCTTGTTCAAAATAAATACCAAAATAGCTCTCTAAGGCCTTTAAAAGCTTTAGAGAGCTATTTTTATTATTAATAACATATGTGTGAATTATTTTAAAATTTGAAATATATAACTAATAATTAGTATTATAATTATTAATAGATAATAGTTATAAAACAAAGATAGAAAGCGGAGTAGGTTATGAAAGTAATCGCTTTATGCGCAGATTATGGGTATCTGGATAAAGCAGAGACTGCGATTAAGTCAATTTTATATAACAACCAGTATGTAAAGATTTATCTTTTGAATTGTGATATTCCACAGGAATGGTTTGTTAATATTAATCAGTATGTTAACCAGATTGGCTCTGAAGTAATTGATGCAAAGCTTGATCATGGAATTTTAAACGATTCGCAGGGTCCAAGACCGGGTATTAATGAAATGGGATTTGCTAGATTTTTAATTCCGGAATTGGTGCCAGAAGATAGAGTTTTATATCTGGATAGTGATTTAATTGTGGATGATGCAATTGATGACTTATTTACAATTCCTTTTAATGGGAAAGAAATATTGGGAGTAGGCGATATCTTTGATTCAGACGATCAAGGAGATGCAACAACTAACTGCTTAATAAATTCCGGAGTTTTAGTTTTAGATAATGCTGCATTAAAAAAGAACAATGTAAGTCGTGATTTAATTAAAATGAGTCGTAAAAATTACGTCAATGGCGATCAGCAAATAATTAATGAATATTTCAAGGATAAGATTGGCTTGCTTCCTCATAAATACAACCATCAGGTGGGTGCGACATATTTTGCTTACTCTAGAAATGATCAGCGAATGATCAATCTTCTTAATTCAGTTAAAGACCCTAAAATCATCCATTATGTTATGAAAGGAAAGCCATCAGATTTTTGTTATTTGGGAATAATGCGAGAAAAATGGTGGTTTTATCGTAATTTAGAGTTATCAAAGCTTGTCCAAAAATTTACGATCTTTGATTCGATGAAAATAGGAGTACCTAAGTTTGCTACGGAAGCTTTAATTTTTACTTATTCTGCTAATATCCAAAATCTTGAAAGCTTAATTAAGGCATTACCAGAAGTTCACTTCAATATTGCAGCTTATACAGAAGTTGCAACAGGATTATTAAATCTAATGAAATATCCGAATGTCACTGTTTACCCTGCAATAATCTATGCCCGTGTAGAAGAACTGATTAAAAAATGTGAGTTGTACTTAGATATTAATTATTATCAAAAAGATGAAAATGTTTTACGGCAAATCGAAGACAAAGGTATTCCAATTTTATCTTTTGAAGATACTGCAAATAAAGATAGTAAATATTCAAATTATAAGGTATTTGGAAATGACCAAGTAGATCGAATGGTGCAAGAGATTAAAAATTTGGAAGAGTAAGAGTAATGGAAAAAGTAATTGCTTTAAGTGCTAACTATGGTTATATCGATAAAATTGAAACAACAATAAAATCAATTTTATACAATGTAAAAAACGTAGAGATACATCTTTTAAACTATGATATTCCCCAAGAATGGTTCGCAAATATTAACCGTTATGCAAATCAAATTGATTCAAAAATTATTGACGAGAAATTTGATCCAGAAGAATTGCATGATTTGAATTCTGATTTTAAACATATTAATCAAATGACTTATGCTCGTTTGTTAATACCAAAATTAATTAAAGCGAATCGAGTATTATATTTAGATTCAGATCTTGTTGTAGATGGTGAAATTGATGAACTATTTTCTCGCAAGTTTAATGGAAAAAAGATTTTAGCAGTCACACATATTTTTGATGTTAGAAATAAAAATGAAAGTAAAGTAGATCTCCCTGTACCTTCGATAAATGCAGGTGTTTTATTAATTAATAATCAGGAATTACGTAAAGATCATAATTTGAGTGAGAAACTATTAGATTTTGCTCGAAAAAATAATTTTCCGCAAGATGATCAAGATACAATTAATAATTGGTTTAAGGATGAAATCGGAAGTTTATCTTTTAAATATAATTATCAAATTGGTGCAGATAGATTTCTATTTTGGTCAAATAATTCTAATACAGAAACAGCCACTGAAATATTGGATAAGGTAAAGAATCCAAAAATAATTCATTATGTTTCAGATGATAAACCGTTCAACATTTTTTCTGAAGGAAGAATGAGGGAGACTTGGTGGTTTTATCGAAATCTAGAGTTAAGCCAAGTAGTAGAAAAGTATAAGCCATTAAATTTGGATAAACTAAAAGAAAGACATTTTGCTGGAGAAATATTTACTTTTACTAACTCAGCTATTATTGATCATTTAGAAGAATTAGTGCAAAAGCTACCAGAATTTCATTTTAATGTTACAGCTTGGAGTAATATGGCTTGGAATTTAAAGCATTTGGCTAAATATCCTAATATTACTTTGTATCCTTTTGTAATTGGAAAACGTCTGGATTATTTATTTAAGAATACAAATATTTATCTAGATATAAATGAAGGAAATAAAGAAAAAGATATTGTTGAACAAATAAAAGAAAAAGACATTCCAATCTTATCATTTGAATCAACAGCAGATAAAAATAATAAATATTCAAGGTATGAGGTATTTGTTGATGATCAAGTAAATCAAATGGTGCAAAGAATTAGACAATTAGCCAAGTAGTTATGAGATACCTAGTCTTATAGAAAGAAGAGAATGAATGGATACTATTGCATTAGATGCTGATGTTAACGATTTAAATAAAATTGAGACAACGCTTAAATCAATTTTTCTTCATAATCAACATGTAGAAATTCATATTATTAACTTTAATATTCCACATGAATGGTTTATTAACGTTAATCAATACGTAAACCAATTTGGAAGTAAGATAATTGATGAAAAAATTGATCCGAATTTTTTAGGTAATGTCCATACTAGCTCTGATCAAATTAAGAAAATTTCTTTTGGTCGTTTTTTAATTCCTGATTTAATTTCAGCTGATAAGGTTCTCTATCTTGATTCAGACTTAATTGTAACTGATAATCTTCAAAGCATTTTCCAAATGAATTTTGATGATAAGATGCTGTTTGCTGTACATGATTATCAAAATCCAGACCAATTTAACTCGAGTGTAATGCTAATCAATAATAAACGCTGGCGTGAAGAAAAAATGAGCTCTAAGCTCATTGAAATGAGTAAAAAGCAAGGATTAGCAAATGATCAAGCAATTATTAATGAAGTATTTAAAGATAAAATTGGAAAATTAAACTTATCATACAATTATCAGATTGGTCTTGAAAAGAATGCTTATTGGAATAATAAACAAGTAGTTTTTGATAATTACAATAGGGTGCCTATTCCTCGAATTATTAACTATTCTGGTGATGATAACCCGTTTAATTTGGTTTCCACAGGAGATTTAAGAAATAATTGGTGGCAATATCATAATTTGGAATGGTCAGATATTGTTAAGCGCTATGGTAAATTCGATAAGAGCAAGGTTAGAAGACCAGAATTTGACGCTGAAGCATTTATTTTTGCTCGTGTTGCTGAAACTAAAGATTTAGAATTATTAATTCAAAATTTATCTAATGTACGTTTTAATATTGCTTCATATACTAATATGTCGTGGCTCCTAGAAAAGTTGGTAAAGTATGACAATGTCCAATTATATCCATTTGTCATGAATCCAACTTTAGATAATTTAATTAGCAATGCTGACTTTTCTTTAGATATTAACTATCTTAAGGAAGATGATGTTACCGAAAAAATTATTAACCAGCAAAAGCCAATTCTTTCTTTTGAAGAAACGAAAAATAATAATATTTCTTATGATAAATATTATGTTTTCGCAAATGACGCTCAAGATGAAATGGTAGAGGCAATTAAAAAAATAATTGATAAGAAAAAGGAAACTTCTGCTTTTGACATTAAAGTAAAAGATATTGATGAATCATTAGACTTAATTTTGAATAAACATAAGTCAGTCATTCGTTTTGGAGATGGCGAGTTTAATATTATTCGCGGTGAATCCATTTTTTATCAAGACTACAATAAAGAATTAGCTCTACGCTTAGAAAGTATTATTTTAAGCGGCAATTACGACAATACGCTGATTTGTTTGCCAGATGTATTTGAAGATTTGGCACGCTACAATGACTATGCTCAAAGAACTTATAAGAAGCGCTTTTTCCCGCAGAATGCTGCTTTCTTGAAGCGAATAGAACAAATCTGTTGCATCAACTGCAGTCAAGTTTTGACCAGCACGATCATTAAGAATTTGATTAATGTCAAAGAGCATTTCGATTAGTGGCATTGGACCAGAAGCTGTACCACCGAATCCATGAATTTTAGCTCCGTAAGGGCGGATATCGCTGATATCAAGTACTAGTTTTTTCTTGTTCTCAGGATTAGTTGAATTGAAATGCATGTCGATTAAACGAGCATTCGCTAAGACCCAACCTTCACGAGTATCAGGGAGCTTGTAGTAAATGTAATCTTCTTTTTCTTGATTAGCTTCTTTCCATTCATCAAGATCAGTAGCGCCTAACTTAAGGGATGCGTCATAGGACTTACTCTTTTTGTCAATAACAATAGCCAAATCTACTTTTTGATCGAGTTTTGGAATTTGGTTAATGTTTTCGTCAACTACAGAAAAGCCTACGCCGCCGCCTTTCATTAGTTGGTCAAATAAAAATGAAAAAGGCATTGATGGTGCAATTTGGTCTTGTGTAAGATAAGCAGGAACAATGTGGCTATTACCATATTTTTGTGGACGAATGGCAATAAACCAACAGTTGTTTAGTGAATCGCCATTTCTCTTTTGATAATCAGTTCCTGAGATCCATAAGTTTCGACCAGATGGAGTAGCAGCTAGACCATAGACTAGGCGAAATAACTGTTTAGCTTCAGCTGTTAATTCATGAATGGTCTTTTCGCTAGGATCATTTTTTAAACGTGGGTCAAGATTAATATTACCTTCGATCACGCGTTTAACAGTTTCGTCCCAATTTTCAGAGCGATTTTTATCATCAAGCCAGCGAGCATAAGTACGTTTATAAGTAACCCAACCAAGTTCACCCCAGTGAGGAGTAACTTCTTTTTTAGTTTGTGCAATGAAATCTGGATCAAGTGTGATTCTCAAATCAGACATTTTTTTATCTCTCCCTAAGTACAATATCTTGTCGACACTTAAGAGGATAACACAATATCTAGTGTAATCAAGTGGCGTAAACTACTAAAAATTGTGATTTGTATCTAACAAAAAGTTGAGAGAATAAGAAGGAGAATAGCTAAGAAAATATTTTTGATTTTTGCTGCAATATGTAAAGTTAAAAATTTTGAATACGAAAAAACTAGAAAGGATTTAATCGTTTATTCCTTTCTAGTCTTTATAATTTAGTCCATAACAATAATAGAATCATTTTTTATCTCTTTAAGTAAGTATTGAACGTACTTATCGATTTCAGAAACAGAGGTAGTATTATGGAGTATACCTTCAATTAAGTAAGCCAGTGCATACGCATTCTTATTTTTTTCTTTCCAATTTTTATTCATGAAAATAACCCTGTCTTGGGTAGAAACAACTGGGATATAGGTTGGGTCCATATTAAGCCAAATGCAATAAATATTTTTCCTTTGAGCAAAATTTTCTAGTCGTTGAATTAAACGTCTTTCTGTCATGATAATTCCTCCTCAATATTAAAGTTAATATCTGTATCAAATTTGTTTCAAATAAAAATGCGAGGTAACTTTCAAAAGCACCTCGCATTTTTTCATAAATATTATTAATTTCTGTCACTAAATCCAAAGATTTGTAAGAATTGTAAGAATAGGTTAACGAAATCTAGGTAAAGTGCTAAAGCACCTGCAACAGCCAAACCATCAACTGAAACTTGACCACCGTAGTTTTCGTAAATTTGCTTCATTCTTTGTGCATCCCAAGCAGTTAAGATAGTGAAGATAATAACTGCGATGAATGAAAAGACGTAAGAAACCATTGGATTTCTTAAGAACATGTTGATAAGCATGGCAACAATTAAACCAATCAAGGCAGCAGAAGCATAAGAGCCGAGATTATTTAAGTTCTTCTTAGTAGTTGTACCAATTACTGCCATCGTAATGAAAACAGTTGATGAAGCAACGAATGCGGAAGCAATGCTGCGACCAGTATAGGCACCAGCAATCAATGAGAATTCAACTCCGTAAACAATTGCCATAATCATTAACATGACGAAGCTAGCTACGGGATTTCTTGTTGCTCTGAAGCTAATTCCAAAAGTTAATACAAGTGGAACTAACAATAAAATCCAAGTCATTGCTGGGTTGCTAGCAAATAAAGTCATTACTTGAGTTCTAAAGACAGTCATTGTTAAGTAAGCACTTAAAGCAGAAACTAAAACGGCGATTGTCATCATACCGTACATTCTGCTTAAGAATCTATTTAAGCCAGTTACGTCAACGATTGTACGACGTTCTGGTTCTTGTGAAAAGTTATTCATAAGCTCTCCCTCTTTCATTATTATTAATATATTTTAACGTATCTTAACAGTAAAAGAAACTTTTACACAAATGGATTGTAAAAGCGTCCTGAATTGACTTTAAAGAGCAAAATAACAACTAAAACAAGAATGAAAGCTAGACTAGTAACTAAATAGTCAGCCAAGCTAAATTTTTCGGCTACATACCAAGTCCGCTTTTTCTTTGAGCCGAAACGTCTAAGCTGCATGGCAGTACTGATCGTATCAATACGGTCAAGACTTGAAAAAATAAGCGGGGTCACAATGTTTAATGTTCCATGGATTCGCTTGCCAAGAGATGCTTTTTTAGAAAGTTCATTTCCCCGTGCTTGTTGAGCAGCAGAAATTGACCAGTAACTTTCCTGGATATTAGGGATATAGCGCAAGGCTAAAGAAACGGCATAAGAAACCTTGTAGCTGACACCAATTTTATTTAAGCTAGCAGCAAATTGACTAGGATTGGTTGTTAATAAAAAGAGCAGAACTAGGGGAATAGAGCAGATATACTTCAGACTAACGTTAAGCAAATAAAATAATTCCTGAGCAGTTAAGGTAAAGTATCCCGCATTGATTAAAACTGTTCTTGAATGGTATAAGCTTTCGCCATAAGTGGGTTGAAAAATGAAAACTGCCAAGATATTAATTATGGCAAAAACAATAATGAACTTAACAATAAAAGAAACCTGTTTCCATTTAATACCTGCTATTTTTAGTAAGATCAAGGATAGGATACAGATTGCAATTAAGAAGCGAGTGTCATAAGTAACCATGCAAGCAATTGAAACTAGAATTAAAAAGATCATCTTTGTAGTAGCATTCAAGGCATGGATAAAACTATTCCCTGGCTGGTAGCCTAAAATTTTACTATCATTCATAATCTTCATCCTTCCAGTTCTTTTGTTCAGAATTAATGTAGGCTTGCACAAATTTATTTGGATCAGGCAAGTCGTAATGCTGCGCAAGTTCAAATAAGCTCGTTCTCTTTAAAGACGCTTCTTTAATTAGTTTAGGATTAGTTAGTAATTCAATCGGGCTTGTATCAGCGATTAGTTTTCCTTTAGTGAAGGCAAGCGAGCGTGTAGTATATTCGAGCATTAAGTGCATATCGTGCGTGATGATAATGATGGTCTTGCCTAGCTTGTTCAAGTGTTTTAAAAAGCCCATAATTTCGGTATATGTCTTCCAATCTTGACCAGCAGTTGGCTCATCTAGAATAATGATTTCTGGTTCTAAGACTAAAATTGAAGCGATTGTTACACGTTTTTTCTGCCCAAAACTAAGAGCAGAAATTGGCCAGTGCCTGAAAGGATAAAGACCGCAAATTTTTAAAGTTTGATTTACTTTTTGTTTGATCGTTTCTTCATCTACGTTACGCAGACGTAATCCTAAAGCTATTTCATCAAAAATCATTTTTTGCGAGATCATTTGATTAGGATCTTGCATTACATAGCCAATTTTTTCGGCTCTTTCTTTAATTGATAAATTAGCTAGATCTTGGTCTTTAAGTGTAATTTTGCCTTCATTAGAAATAAAACCACAAATGATGCGACATAAAGTGGTTTTACCGGCACCATTTTGACCGACAATTGAGATAAAATCGCCTTGATTGATGGTAGCAGAAACGTCCTTTAAAGGATAAGGCTGATTTTTATTATATTGGTGGCCGACATGGTCTAGTTTTAATAAAGGTTGATGAGTAGCTGTACTTTCTTTAACTGGAACTTGATCAACCCAATTTTCTAATTCTTGGCTAATTGAGTCAGAAGTAGGTAAGTCTGCAATTTTGTCTAGCTTTTTAATTGAACTTAAGTTAATACCTGCGGCTGTCATCGCTTTTAAATAAAGCGGCTGACGAACGCCAATTTTTTCTAAACTATTCTCATGAAGAAGTTGATTAGTAGGCTCATCGGCGACAATTTGACCGTCGTTAACTAAAACTATTCTATCAATTGGCTGACTCAAAACTTCTTCGACACGGTGCTCAATAATAATAACGGTGGCATTAAGTTCTTTTTGGATTTTATCGATAATAGCCATTGTTTTGAGTCCGGAAGCAGGATCAAGGTTAGCAAGTGGTTCGTCGAAAAGTAAAATTGGTGATTCATCGACCAAGACGCCGGCTAGGGCAACAATTTGTTTTTGACCGCCAGAAAGGCTTTGCGGCGATTGTTTAAGAAGCTCTTTAATTTGGAGTTCTTCTGCCCATTGGTTTACAGTGTGATGCATTTTGGCTTTAGGCTGGCAATCATTTTCAAGAGCAAAAGCAATATCTTCGCCAACTGTTAGACCAATGAATTGGCTATCTGCATCTTGTAAGATTGTGGAAGTAGTAAATGAAAAGTCAAAAAGACTAGTTTTAGTAATATCTTTTCCGTTTACTAAGCATTTACCTGTGATGTTGCCTTGATCAATATTTGGAATAAGACCATTAAGGCAGCGGCCAATTGTAGATTTGCCGCTGCCTGAAGGTCCGGCCAAGAGAATTTTCTCACCCTTATTAATTTGGAGATTAATCTTTTTAAGAGTGGGTTCAGCTTGGCTATTGTATTTAAATGAAAAATCTTTAAATTCAATAATCGGTTCTGTCATTAATTGAGTAACCTTTCGTGATTAGTCTTTACGTAAACTACCTTTCTTAACTTTAGTTGCTGCGTAAGCTTTAAGCAAGATGGTTCCTAAAATAAGAATAGCAAGTGAATTAGTGATGGTTGCAGTGGCTCCTTGTAAGAAGACCTTGTTTTGAGGTTCGCTGTAGATTAAGATATCGCCAACTGGTGCGATTACTAACCAAGAAATAACGTTAGCGATGATTTGGACCACGTTGAAGCCAACCATTTGCTTAACAGTGAAGACACCATTATCTAAGTCAAGGCGCATACCGTAAAGACCGATGATCAAACCTAAAACAGCTGTAGCTAAAACCCAGCTCCACCAAGTTTGACCATACATTAAGAAGTCACCTAGTGCATGGCCGATGAAACCAACAGAAAAGCCGACAACAGGTCCGTAAATAGTGGCAAGTAAAGCTAAGAATGGGTAGACAATTTCAATATTAGTGTTTGGAATACCAGTTGGAATTGATGTAAAACGTGCCAAAATAACATAGATTGCTGCTCCGATACCAATTGCAACGACGCTTTTTACTGATAAACCTTTTTGCTTGTTCATAATTTTTCCTCCGTAAATAAATTATTCTCTAGTTAAATCAATTTTCCAATCATTTCCAGTACCAATTTTGTAGGTATCGGCAAATGAAGCTTGATTTAGCGCAATACCTACATTGACTAATGAATTGATGTACATCAAAGGATCTTTGATTGCTACATCAGCAAATGATGTAACAAAAGGTATTGTATCATGATAATAAGTTTGACCTTGATAAGTAATTGTGACGGTAAGTTTGTCGCCACGTTTGATATCAGCTTTTTTAACTAAGTCATAAGGAATATTCGTCCATAAAGAACCAAAGCGAATATCCAATACATCAATTGATCCCTTTAGATGATTATTTTCTAATTTAGCTTCAGTAAGTGGTAATTTTACAACTGAAGCTGGATCTAATGGCTCTCCTAGATCTTCAAAGGATTTTTCACCATCAGCTAGAAGGGCACCATTGTAAGCATAAATATCACGACCGTGGAAGGTGTTACTTTCTGAAGAATAAGGAAGACGATTCTTTTGTTCATCGATTTCTCTTACTTCTTCAAGCCCCATATAAGTTGCAACATGAGTTAATGAGCCGTTATCAGGTGTAATAATAAAATGTCCGCTTTTTGTCTTAACTGCAATACTCTTTCTATCTGAACCAACACCTGGATCAACTACCGAAACAAAAGTTGTGCCTTTTGGCCAATACTTGATTGTCTGATAGAGGCGGTAAGATGCAGCCCAAATATCATAAGGTGGAATCTCATGAGTTAAATCTGAAACAGCAACGTGCGGAGCAACCAAATGAGCTACGCCGTGCATGGCGCTAACGGCACCATCTTTTAAGCCGAAGTCGGTTTGTAGTACTAGAAAATGATTTGTTTCCATTAAATTCCTCCTTTAATATGTTTTTAATTACTAATAATTTACAATGTATTAAAAGTTTCGTCAATGAAAAATCCGTACTATTTTGCTATGTAAGCGCATATAGTACGGATTTTATTAATAACAAATTATTTTTCAGCCTTATTTTGCCACTTTAGGCCAATTCCGCTGACCCCAGAAAGAATTGAAAAGACAGGAGAAAGTAAGCTAAAGAATGTGAATGGAATAAAGGCTAAAACGGGAACTCCAAGAGTAGAAGCTGCAAAAGAACCAGCTACTCCCCAAGGAATTAAGTAGTTAATTACGCTACCGCCGTCTTCAAGAACACGACTGAGAGCAAGGGGTGCAAGACCAATTCTGTCATATGCTTGCTTGAAGGCGCGTCCTGGCAAGATGACAGATAGGTATTGTTCACCGACAAATAAATTAATGCAGATACCTGAAAGAATGGTAGTAATTACTAAACGACCAGGCTTTTTAAGGTGTTCAACTAGAGGCTCCATGGCAGTTTGAACAATGTTAAATTTCATTAATAAACCACCAAGAGATAAGGTAGCAATAATTAAGCCAACCGTATCCATCATGCTGGAAATACCACCACGAGTAAGTAAGGCGTTCACTGATGAGTCGCTAGTTTTGGCAACGAACCCTTTCATAATGAGGTTAGTTAAGTCAGTAAGAGATTGATGAGGATTTTGAATAAAAATCATAATGACAGTAACAGCAATATTTAAAAATAAAGTAGGAATAGCGGGGATTTTTCTCCAGGCACAAATTAACATTAAGATAATTGGAATGATTGCCCACCAAGTAATAATGAAGTTATGCTGTAAAACTGCGACAGTATGATTAATCTTTGAAGCATCAATTGAGCCACTATTTCCTAAAATCCAAAAAAGAATTAAAGAAACAATAAAAGCAGGGATTGTTGACCACATCATATTTTTAATATGGGCGAATAATTCGCTTTCTGCAACAGCGGAAGAAAGGTTGGTAGAGTCTGATAAAGGAGACATTTTATCGCCAAATACTGCTCCGGAAATGATTGCCCCAGCAACAAGAGCAGGATTGGCATTCATGCTGGCACCAATTCCGAAGAGGGCAATTCCAACGGTTGAAATTGTAGTAAAGCCGCTTCCGATCGCTAGCCCCACGATTGAGCAAACAATAAAGACAGAAGGAACAAAGAATTGTCCGCTAATTAAGTGAAAGCCAAGAACCATAATTGAAGGGATGATACTGCCCTTGATCCATAAGCCAATCAAGGCCCCAATTAGAATAAAAATAAAGATTGGAATAATAGCAACGCCAATTCCTTCCTTGATTCCATCTTGAATAGAAGCCCAGTCATTTCCACGTAGTCTGAGCCAGAAGACTAATAAGCAAACGGTGAATAAAACTGGAACTTCTGGCATTAAACCAAATTTAATTACTGAAATGCCTAGAATAATTAAAAGCAATAGTAAAATAATAATTGCTTCTAGAAAAGATACTTTCTTTTTCATAAATAATCCTCCATAAAAAAAGTCCTGTTGAAATTAATCAACAGGACGCATTACCGTGGTACCACCTATCTACTGCATGTTTGCAGCACTCTCATCAGGTGATAACGGCACTGATTGTGGCCGAATAAAAGATTGATCGCTGTAATTCGTAACTTATGCCTGACTGGTTCGCACTTTACCACCAGCTCTCTGACGCTTAACATAAGCACTACTGTGACGATAATTGTTGCAATTATGATAACAAGCTTAAAAAAAGATGTCAATGAATTTATTAATAAAAATGATTAGAATTTCGAATTATGCACTTTGAGCGGTAAAATAGATAAGTATAGAAAAAAGTATAAATATAAATTGAGGGATTAAGATGACTGATATTTTAACCACCAAAGAATTAGGAAAAAACTTCAAAAATAAACGTGTTTTGAGTCGAATCAATATCCATGTTCCTAAAGGAAAAATTTACTGCATTATGGGACCAAATGGAGCTGGTAAGTCAACTCTTTTGAAAATGATTAGTGGGATTGAAAAGCCAACTGAGGGTAGCATTATTTTTAAGGGTAAAGACTGGAAGCGAGAAGATTTAAAAGTAATTGGCTCATTAATCGAAGAGCCGGGCTTATTTGATAACTTAACGGTTGAAGATAATATCAAATTGAAATTAAAGCTGCACCATGTTGAAAATAAGGATCAAGAGCAAATCTTGAACACGCTCGGTTTTGGCGATCATAATCAGGAAAAGGTTAAAGGCTTTTCAACAGGGATGCGCCAACGGCTTGGTATTGCGCTCGCTTTTATGGGAAATCCAGATTTAGTAGTTTTGGATGAACCAACAAATGGCCTTGATACATTTGGAATTCATGAATTATGTGAACTTTTAATGCTAGAAAAGAAGCAAGGTAAAACAATCATTATTGCTAGTCACATGCTTTCTGAAATTCAAAAAGTAGCTGATCGCATTGCAATCTTGGGTAATGGTGAGCTGTTGCTGGAAGAGGACTATGACCAGAAGACAGATTTAGAAGACCTATTTATTTCAACTCTAGAAAAGGCAGGCATAAAGCATGACTAATATTTTAAAAGTTGAATTTTTAAAAACAAAGCATACCGTTGTTCGCTCACTAGTTTGGCTTTTGCCATTTTGATGATGACTGCTGTCTTCTGGGATAATCAATATTCAGTGCAATTAATGATGGGGCAGTGGAGTTATTTTTGGTTAAATATGTCAATTGCTCTCGTAATTGGAATTAGTACTTATTATCAAAAACAAGCCACAAAATTCAAAGAAATTTTAACTTCGCCGCAAGATCTTTTTACTTATGAAATTGGTCGCATTATTCACGGAATGTTGCAAACAATTTTAATGAGTGCAGTTTTCTTGGTTTTGGTAATTTGTGTACGATTTATTTTTTCAAGTAGTGAAGAAATTAGATTAATAGCTGGCTCTATAGTTGGAATTTTGCTCACCTCTATTTGGCTAGTTCCATTTTATTCATGGTTGTGCCGCATTACTAACTTATATTTTGCCCTAGGAATTGGATTTTTAAGTTCAATTTTGGCAATGTTCTTAAGTCGGACAGCTTTTAGTATGTGGTGGCCGTTTGATTGGGGAATGCTTTTAAATAATATGTGGCTTAAGGGTGATTTTGTTTTTGGAACTTGGAGCTTAATCATTTGTAGCTTGATTTTAGGGTTTATTTTAAGTATCTTTAGTGCCTATTCTTTTAAAAAGCAATAATATTTTTTAGTAAAATAGTAGCAAGTATCTAAAAAGGATTGAAATTATGCAAAAAAATCAAATTGTCGACTTAGAAATTACCGACCTATCTTATGAAGCAATGGGGGTTGCTCACTTAGACGGTATGACTGTCTTTGTAAATAACGCTCTTCCAGGTGAAATTGTTTCAGCTAAAATTTTAAAGGTAAAGAAGAATTTTGCCTTTGCTAAAATTGAAAAAATCAAGAAAGAAAGTCCAGATAGAATTAACGTTGAACTTCGTCAATGGGTTCAAACAGGTCTAGCATCTCTTGCTCATATCAAGTATGACAAGCAGCTTGAATTTAAACGCAATCAAGTAGTGAACTTATTGCATAAGGCTGATTTAGATAAGATTAAGGTTGGTCAGACTTTACCTAGTCCAGAAGAAACTGGCTATCGTAATAAAGCGCAAGTACCAGTTCGCGAGGTTCACGGCAAGCTTGATATTGGCTTCTTTAGAAAGCATTCGCATGATTTAGTTCCGTTAACTAACTTCTTTACAACTGATCCAGAGATTGACCGAGTTTTAATTAAAGTTCGTGATATTTTAAGAAAGAATCATGTCCCAGCTTATGATGAAATCCACAATAAGGGTGAAGTGCGTTACCTTGATGTTCGTCGTTCAAAGGCTACTGGGGAAATCATGGTAATTTTGGTTTGTTTGCACAAGGATTTTCCACAGTTAAAGAAGGTAACTAAAGAAATTAGCGAAATTGAAGGCGTTACAAGCGTAGTTTTGAACCATAATCCTAAGAAGACTAACGTGATTTTGGGCAAAAAAGACTATTTGCTCTGGGGCGAGCCTCAAATTACCGACAAAATTGGAGATGTTAGTTTTAAAATTTCACCGCAAAGTTTCTTCCAAATTAATTCATTGCAAACTCCGCGCTTGTATGACTTGGCAATTCAAAAGGCTGATCTTAAACCAGATGATGTGGTAATTGATGCTTATTCTGGAATTGGAACAATTGGCTTGTCAGTTGCTAAGCATGTTAAGGCAGTGCGGGGGATGGAAGTTATCAAGCCAGCTGTTGATGATGCTAATGCAAATGCAAAATTAAATGGGATCATGAATACTGAATATGTTGTTGGTAAAGCAGAAGAAGTAATGCCGCGTTGGGCTAAAGAGGGGCTTAAGACTGATGTGATCTTCGTTGATCCACCAAGAAAGGGATTAACGCCAGAATTTATTGATGCAGCTGTTGAAACTGATCCTAAGAAGATTGTTTATATTTCATGTAACCCAGCTACAATGGTTAGAGATCTGCAATTATTCCGCAAGCAAGGCTATGATTTTAACGAAATTGATCCTGTGGATATGTTTCCCCAAACTCCGCATGTTGAAGCAGTGACGGTGCTTGAGAAAAAATAATAAATAAAATTTACTAGTAGAAAGTGTACTTTTCCATAAATGATCGGATTAGTACATTTTTTATTTATGCTGGTTGCTTGAGTAGACTGATAGATTAGGCATACAATTAAAGAAAAGTGATAAAAGGAAATTCTGCAAAAAATATCATCATTATACTTTGCGCGGTAAATGAAAGGAATAGTTATGCATCATAAAAAAATTATTGTCTATATCTTTTTGGCGCTCTGTATGTTTTCAGTGTTTTTATTTATTGTGCCTTCGGGAAGCAGGATAGATCCTGGATTAAAAAATTCACAAAAGCTGCTCAAAGATTATATGAAATCAAATCATATCAATGGAGTGATGCTTGTTAGTGGAAAAGATGGCAAGCCAATTGTCATTCAAAATAATGAAACGTCTAGCAAAAATGACATAGTGAATGCGAATCAGCTATTTCCAACTGCTTCTCTTCAAAAGATTATGACAGGAACTGCGATTTATAATTTGCAACAAAAAGGTCAGCTAAATTGGAATACGCCTTTATCTAAATATTATCCACAAGTTTCAGGTAGCAGCGATATAACAATTCATGAACTAATGAATCATACAAGTGGATTGATTAATAATGCTCGTCCGTCTGAGCCGCTTAAAAATCAAGAAGAGCAGATTGCTTATATGCTCAAATACATGCAGAATGATCATTTACACACTTGGGATTATCAAGATGTGGATTATGAATTGTTAGCAGCGATTATTAGTAAAGAAAGTGGCATAAGCTATAACGACTATATTCAAAAAAATTTTGCTAAGCAGTTAAAATTACGTCAAATTAAGGATTATTCTGAAGTTAAGCAAAATGAGGTTCCTCAACCAATGAGCAGCAATGTCGATTGGCATAAGGTAGTTGTGACTACATCATCTGATTTTGGAGCTGGAAACTTGTTTATATCACCTAATGATTATTGGAAGTTTGTGTATAACGAAGTGTTGAAAGATCCTAAGATGATTAACGAGTATGCTCAGCAAGCTAAGCATCAAGCAGTAGCTTACTATGGTGGAGTTTACTTTAAAGGGGATGTTATTCGTGCAGAAGGTAGTATCCCTGGTTATAATTCATGCTTTGTAACTAACTACAAAACTAAGGAAATGATTATGTTGTTTTCTAATAATATTAATTACTTAACATTGAAGAAGGCTTCTGATTATCTGCTTCATCATTATATGGGTGAAGGATTTGGATTGTAGAAATGAAGTTTGGAGTTAAGTTAAGTAGTTCGTCTCTGATAATCTATTTAAAAATTGAAAATTATAGTTTAGTTTTAAATAAGTATGATGATAATTGGGTAACAGTAAACCTAAGAATTCAAGGATCTGGATTAGATGTAAACTATCGATTAAATAGTTTATTGGCAGAGGAGATAGATGAATTATTAGATGAAATTCATAAATTATTTTCAAATGCTGATTACGAAAATGAGTTGGTTTCGTTAGAAGAAGATTTTGAATTTATTTTTTCTAGTTCTGAAAAACAAAAAACTATGCAGGTACGATATTATTTAGATGACAATAGGAATTTCATTGCATTTAATATAGTTGACAATGAGTTAGAGCATTTTTATATTTATTTGCAATTAATAACTGGAGAGAAATCATTGAATGATGTAATTGTTCAGAACTGTATTGAAAAAGGAAATTTCCAAGAATGGACATAAGAGTATAGAATGAGAAAAACTTTAATCAATAAAATTCCAAATAAAGTACCGCAAAATATGCAACATTTAATTGCTGGCGCGGATATTTATGATAGTTCATCATCTCCTGAGGCTCGCGTATATTTTATTGATAAGGACGGCGGTTATTATTTAAAATGCGCCAAAACTGGTACGCTTGAAAAAGAAGCTAAAATGACGCAATACTTTCACTTCAAAAAATTGGGTGCCGAAGTATTGAACTATACTTCAAATGTTCATGATTGGCTGTTAACCAAGGCAGTAGTAGGGCACGATTGTATAGACAGCGAATATTTAAATCATCCGAAGCGCTTATGTGATATGATTGCTACCGAATTAAGAAAATTGCACGAAATAGACTATAGTGATTGTCCAGTGATGGATCGAACGGCTGAGTATTTGGCAAAAGCTGAAAATAATTATCGGACAGGAAATTATGATAAATCGAGTTTTCCGAATAGTTTTGGTTATCGTTCAGCTGAACAAGCTCATGAGGTTTTAACTGCTGATAAAGATGCCTTGCAAAGCCAAGTTTTACTGCATGGAGATTACTGTTTGCCAAATATTATTCTGGATAACTGGAAATTTTCAGGATTTATTGATCTTGATTGCGCGGGTGTCGGTGATCGCCATATTGATTTGTTTTGGGGAACTTGGACACTTTGGTTTAATTTGAAGACTAATCAATATTACGATCGTTTCCTTGACGCTTATGGTAGAGATAAGGTAGATGAAGAATTGTTCAAAGTTGTTGCTGCTGCCGAAGTTTTTGGATAATTGAAGTATGGGCTTAAAAAATGAATCTGAATACTAGTGAGGAGTAAGGTATGAAAAAGTTTGAATATCAAAATAAAGATAAGAGTTTTAGAACTTCGATAACTATTTATAATTTTTCAGAATCGATGGCAATTTTGAAAAATAAGATAAAGAAATTTAAGTTGTCTTGGCCAATTAAGATTAAAATTGAAAAATAGGTTGGTCATACTCGAAAAGTGCAATATAGTCTAAGAGAGGAGATTATATTGTATTTTTTTATAAAAAAGCGAAAAAATAACATGTTAAAATTAATATAGTGTACTGACTATTCCCATAGTATGCGTACTTTATACTGAGATATTTTGCTATAATCAAAACAATTAAGATGAAATTTTGAGGATAATTATGCTAAACACAACACAACACAACACAACACAACACAACACAACACAACACAACACAACACAACACAACACAACACAACACAACACAACACAACACAACACAACACGCTGATTATGTAGATCAACGCTTATTTGTCAAGCAATTTAAAAAGAGCTTACTAATTTTTAAGGAATTAGTGGGCTCTTTTTTTGTACTCTCGATTTTAAATGGAGGTGCTGAAAATGCTTAGAGATAGTGAAAAATTCAATCAGGATATCAAACCCAATTCAGCATTTCTAAACGAACTTAAAGAAAAGTTACCGGAATTTTTTACTAAAAACGGTAATTTTGATCTGGATAAATTTAGGGATGAACTTAAAGAAAAAAATATTAATGAATTAAGTGAAGGATATCAGTTAAATTTTATTGGTAAAGATTATGCTCGTAGACAGGCTGGAGAAATGCCAACTAGCGTAATTGTACCTGATGAAGAACAAAATAATGGAGAGGGTAAGAATAGTAAAAATTTGTTCTTTACTGGAGATAATTTAGAAGTATTGCGTCATTTACAGTCTGCTTATGCTAATAAAGTTGATGTGATTTATATTGATCCTCCGTATAATACAGGAAATGGAGATTTCGTATATCCTGATACGTTTGAGTATACAGATGATCAATTAGAAAACATGTTTGGGCTTGACGATGATCAATTGACACGGTTAAAGAGTATTCAAGGAAACTCTAGTCACTCAGCTTGGCTTACTTTCATGTATCCAAGATTAGTCTTGGCGAAGAAGGTATTGAATGAATATGGACTAATATTTGTTTCGATTGATGATAATGAGCAAGCAAATGTAAAGCTATTATTAGATGAAATTTTTGGTGAAAGTAATTTTGTAGCAGAAATTATTGTGAAGCGAAAAAGTGGACCAAATAATGTTGGAAATATTCCAGCCATTCATGATTATTTACTTGTCTATGCAAAAGAACAAGAAAAAATAGAAAATTATATTGGATTGCCCTTAAGTAAAAAAGGATATTCAAATCCAGATAATGATCCTAGAGGACTATGGACTACAATGCCTTTGTCGGCTAATCATGAAGGCCCATATTTTGAGATAATTAATCCTCTAAATGGAAAATCTTATTTTCCAAGTAAAGGAAGATACTGGGTATTTAATGAAGATGAAGTAAAGAAACGTATCAAAGATGGAAGAATAATTTTTGGAAAAAATGGAGAAAGTGCTCCTGTGCAAAAAGTGTTTTTAAAGGATAGATTAGCATCAGGAAAAAAGAGAAAAATAGGAACAATTTTTGAAAATATAGGTTTAAATAATATAGCTACCCAAGAGCTAATGAATCTTTTTGATGGGAATAAGTTTTTTGATACTCCTAAACCCACTCTATTAATTAAGTATCTTTTGAAAATATTAAATAATAAAGAAAATATAATTTTAGACTTTTTTGCTGGCTCATCCACAACAGCTGACGCTGTAATGCAGCTTAATGCGGAAGACGGTGGAAACCGTAAATTCATCATGGTTCAACTTCCAGAAAAAACATATGAAACTAATGACGATGGAACTCCTAAGTTAGATAAGCATGGAGATTATATCCCAACCAAAGGTGGAAAAGCTGCATATCAGGCTGGCTACAAATCTATTGATCAAATTTCCCGTGAACGTATTCGTCGGGCAGCTGAAAAAATAAAAGAAGATAATGGATTAACTCTTCCTGAAAATTTCGATGGAAGTTTCAAACACTATCGTGTAGTAAAACCAACTACGCAAACGCTTGAAGACATTGATGACTTTGATCCAAATAACATTAACTTATTCACAGATATGATTGAGGGATTTTCGAGTGATAGCTTAAATATTCCGGGTAATGCTAGCGGAGAACAAACAGTCTTAACTACTTGGCTAGCTCAAGATGGTTATTCATTTGATACCAATATTCAAGATGTTAAATTCAATGACTATACAGCACATATGGTAGATAATCGCTTGTATTTAATTGCTGAAGGCTGGAGTGCAGATGAAACTAAAGAATTATTAAATCAGCTAGGTACACATCAATTGGATTTACAAAGCGTAGTGATTTTTGGTTATTCATTTAATATTGCTGAACTACGTGAACTTGAGAATGGTCTTAAGCAGTTAGACAGTAAAGTTAATTTAATCAAGAGGTATTAAGATTATGAAGATTAAACTTGAAACTTTACAACATCAAGTAGATGCACTAAGGGCTATCGATCAAGCTTTTCCAGGAATAGATATGATGAGTGATGATCCAGACGCTAATTACATCTATGCTAATCCGTTAATTAATTGTCGCTACAAAGATAAAGCTAATATTGATATTAAAATGGAGACAGGAACTGGTAAGACTTATGTTTATACCAGAATGATGTATGAGCTTCATAAAAAATATGGACTATTTAAATTTGTAATTGTTGTCCCAACTCCAAGTATTAAAGAAGGAACGAGAAGTTTTATTACTAGTGATTATGCTAAGCAACACTTTAGTCAGTATTATGAAAATACACGGATTCAATTAAATGTAATAAATGCAGGTGATTTTAAGTCGCGCTCAGGGCGAAGAAACTTTCCAGCTCAACTATCAGAGTTTGTAGAAGCTACGCGGCAGAATGCTAATCAGATCGAAGTATTATTAATCAATCAAGGAATGCTCAGCTCAAAATCCATGAGCCGTAAGGACTATGACCAAACTCTACTAGGCGGAGAAAATATTCCGATTAAGGCAATTGCTGCGACAAGGCCAGTGGTAATTATTGATGAACCACACCGTTTTCCACGTAACAAAAAGTCTTATAAAGATATTGAATTATTAAAGCCTCAACTAATCGTTAGATTTGGTGCAACATTTCCTTTGGTTGCATCTGGTCGTGGCAAAAATAGAGTAACTAAACCAGATTATTATCGTGGAAAACCACAATTTAATTTGGATGCAGTAGATAGTTTTAACCAAGGCTTAGTTAAAGGAATTGATATTGATTATCCTGATATTCCAAAGGAACAAGCAGAGCATTTATATAAGGTAAAGCAAGCAAAAGCTAGAGAGTTGATTTTATCTAGAAATGGACATGATTATTCTATTTCTGCTGGTGAAAATTTAGCCGATATTGATTCCGGGTTTGAAGGCAACATTATTTATTCAGGGGGAACAGATAAAGAATTATCTAATGGATTAGCTTTATCAAAAGATATGGAGCTTATTCCAGGAACTTTTGCTAAAAATTATCAGGATGAAATTATATCTCAAGCATTAGATTGTCATTTTAAGGCCGAAGAAGATAATTTTTTAAGACCAGATTCAGCAAATAATATGCCTAAGATAAAAACTTTATCTCTATTCTTTATCGATAGTATTGCTAGCTTCCGTGGTAAAAACAATACTAAGGGATGGCTTGCACAGCATTTTGAAGAGTTACTGACTAAGAAACTACAAAACTTGATTAATAAATATGAATTAGCGATCGACGAGAGAGAAAAAGAATACTGTTCTTTTCTCAAAGCAACGTTACGAAGCTTAAAATCAGATCATCAAAATGTTTATGCTGGTTATTTTAGTGAAGATCGTGGAAATTCTGATGAAGACATTCAAGCTGAGGTAGAAGATATTCTGAAAAATAAGGAAAAACTCCTTAGCTTTAAAGATAAAGATGGTAATTGGATTACAAGACGATTTTTGTTTTCAAAATGGACTTTGCGTGAAGGATGGGATAATCCTAATGTTTTTGTCATTGCAAAGCTTCGAAGATCTGGTTCGGAAATTAGCAAGATTCAAGAAGTTGGTCGTGGTTTAAGATTACCAGTTGATGAAACAGGACATCGTTTAAATCAGGATGAGTGGCAAAGTAGATTGTCATTTTTAATTGGATATGATGAACGGAATTTTGCTCAGAAATTAGTCGGTGAAGTTAATGATGATATTCCTCTTGATATAAATAAAGAGGAATTAACTGAAGATATGATTGATACCATTGTTAAGGTAAGAAAGAAAACAGATCCGAAATTTAATGAAGATAAGTTACTTGATGATTTAGATGAACATAATGTAATAACTAGATCAAATAAATTTAAACCAGAAGTTGAGTTGAGAGGTCAAAAAATGTCAGGATATGAGGCATTATGTCAGTTATATCCAGAGCTAGAACAACAAACAAAAGTCGCAAAAGGTAAAATTAGAGATAAAAACTCAAAAGAAAGTACTCAAGTAAAACTTAGAAAACAAAACTGGCAGCAATTGAAAAATTTATGGATGCAATTAGCTAGAAGACAAATGATAAAATTTGATTCTTCTGTAAACTCAGTTGCTGAAATAGTTGCTAAGAATGTATTCAACGATAATGATAATAAGATTTTTGTCCTACAAAGACCTCAAATAATTCATCAGCAACTTGAAACTACTGATGATGGTGCTGAAATTAGAGAGACACAAACTGATTATAATGCCACATATTTAACTATGAATTATGGTAAGTTCTTAAAAATATTAGCGAAGCAAACAGATTTATCAGTTAATTTGCTGAATAACTTAATGATTAAAGCAGTTAAACGGTTGGGTGGAAATAAAAACTATATTAATGAAAATACATTGAGTAATCTAATTCGTACATTTAATAAACAATTTAATGAACGAATAAGACAATCTTATAGTTATGAACCTTTAGATTTTGTTTCATCAACTTCTATTTATAATGCCAAAAAACACGAATTTGTTGACTCATTGCCAGCAAATGTTTTAGGAATCTACGTCTCAGACCATTCTACAGCTGACAAAGCTTATTTATACGATCGACCACCACTTCGATATGATAGTGCTGATCCAGAATTGAAAATTTTGAATAGAACGTATAGTCCTAAAATTAGTGTATTTGGAAAATTACCAAAAAAAGCCATCAAGATTCCACGTTTTGACAATGGTACGACTACACCAGATTTTATTTTTATGGTTGAAAATAATAACAAATCAGCTTATTTAATTATTGAAACTAAAGCAGAAAATATGCGCTTAGATGATGCTGAGATAGGAATTATTCAACAAAAATATTTCGATCAATTAAAAGAATCTGGAGTTTATTATCGGATGGCAACTAGTGAACAAGAAGTACACGATTTAATTAACAAATTAGAGAATGGAGAACTGAAATAAGTGTTGTCATTAATTAAACTAGCAAAAGAAGGAAAACTAGAAAAAACTGGAGCAAAGCCTAAATTACCAATTAAGGTGGATGGGGTAAGCTCTGAAACATTAGATGTTTATAAAATTCCATTAGATTATCTATATTACAATGATAAAAATGGACGAATTGCAACTGGTATTTCTCAGTATGAAGGTGAGTTACACCCTGCTAATGATCAGGATGATCCCAATTATAATATTTTTGTAGAAAAATTAATTGAACAAGATAATACAAATGCTTTAAAGCGAACTACTAACTCTATTAAAGAATCAGGTCAACAAGTATATGGCTATGTGTTAGATGATGGACGAATTGTCGATGGAAATAGAAGATTTACTGCTTTACGCGATATTCATCGAACAACAGGGAAAACAGTATATTTTGAAGCAGTTGTTTTGCCATTTTCTTATAACAACTCTACTGAACGTGTAAAGATTAAGAAGTTAGAGTTAGCTATTCAAATGGGTGTTGAAGAGCGTCAAAGCTATGATCCTGTGGATCTAGCTGTTGATATATATCAGACTACCGGCGGTGAAGCTCCGATAATGACTCAGGCTGACTATGCGGCAGATTCACATATGCGTCCAACAGAAGTAAAGAAATATTATGATGGTGCAGTATATATGAGAAAGTTCCTAGAGTTTATTGGAACTTCAAAAAATAAATATAATATTTTAAAAGAAAGTAAAGTATGGTCTTTGTTTTATGAAATGGGAAAATCGTTATCTAAAAATTTTGGCGATGATCCCGAATCTCAAGTTCGAAAAAATGAAACTATGATGTCCTATTTTGGAGTAATCCTTTATCAAATTCATGTTGGAGTTAGTGGTATAACATCTCGTACTCATATTCGCGAATATGGTAAGAATATTGTAAATAATAGTGCAGATAATGAAGACTTTAATGATGATGTAGCGGATATGGTTGATGATTTATCGGAATCTTTACAAGATGATGAAATTGAAACAACATCAGATTTAATGCAAAGTCTTACGGATGAAAATGAAACAGTTGAGGCTATTGGGGAGGTTTTCGATACTTACATGCGAAATGCTCGTAATAGTGAATCCGTTGATAAGTTTATTCGTAGTATTAAAAAGAATGTTAAATACTATCATGATTTAAATGAAGATGGTGGTTTAATTGGGAGCCTGCGCTATAACGAAGTTAGCAAAGATCAGCTAAATGAATTACGAACATATATGAGAGATTTACATTACTTAAGTAAGGAGCTATTTGATAAATATGGAAAAGAAATTGGATAATCCAATTATTGTTAAAAATCAGGATGGCTTGTTTCAACTTCTCGATGATAAAAATCATACTTTGGAGACTAAGGCAGCTCAACGAGGATTATCCATTTTCACTCCGTATTTTAAAGATTCAGAGCAACACATATTTAAGTCTGATTTAACCTATGTTCAGTTATTAGAATTAATTAAGAAATTAAATAGACGGTTGTCTAGAAAAGATTTACCTGAAGTTCAAACTAGTGATAAATTTAATGAATTTGTTGAACAGCGACAGTATTATATTAAGGAGCAAAGTCAGGCAGGCTTGACTATTAAGGCAGATGATTCACGTTGGAACAATGAATTTCAAAACTTTAAGAAAGTCGTTAACCAAGAAGTGGTACGACCACTTAAAGTTGAGCAAGAGAAGGCTTCCTTCTTTTTGACAGTTATGAAGAGAGCAGCAAATTTTTCTGTACCAGGTGCTGGGAAAACAGCAATGACGTATGGCGCTTTTGCTTATTTATCAAGCCCTGAAATAAGTGAAGTAAATAAAATATTAGTAATCTCACCACTTAATGCTTTTGCTGCATGGCGTACTGAATATGAAAAAGTATTTGGATTAAAAAGACAATTACATTATTTAAATTTAAGAGATAAGAAATACAACAATAATGTGGGAGCTATTGTGCACGATTGGGTTCAAGCAAATGTTATTACAATAAATTATGAATCATTACAAAGCAGGCTTAACTTAATCAATGATCTGATAGATTCGAAGACTATGCTTGTATTTGATGAAGTTCATAGAGTTAAGGGAATAGGAGGCCAACGTGCCAAAGCAGCCTTAAAGCTTAGCCATGCGCCTCATTATCGTTATGTACTAACCGGAACTCCAATTCCTAATGGTTTTCAGGATATTTATAATTTTTTGCATTTAATGTATCCTGATGAATATTCTTCATTTTTTGCTTGGGATTTAAATGAATTAAAAAATATTGATGCAGAAGATGTAAACAAGAAATTAGCTCCATTTTTTTGGAGAACTAATAAGAAAGATCTACATGTTCCAATTCCGGATCCTGATATTATTAAGATTGTTAATCCTTCTTCAGAGCAGCAACTACTGACTAAAGCAATTTATGAAAATGAAAAAGGAACTTTAGCTACATTCATTAGATTACTGCAGGCTTCTACTAATCCAGAATTATTAGAGCAGAATATTAATTATCAAGATTTAGGATTAATTGATGCTGATTCTAGCATTTGGAATAAAAAAAGTTTGAAGATAAAAAGAAATAATATTAGTGATGCAGCTACATATAAAAAATATGATTTACAGCACATGGAATCTCCTAAATTTATACTAGGTATTAACCTGATTGAAAAATTAGTGGCTCAAGGAAAGAAAGTTCTGGTTTGGGGTATGTTTGTGGGAACAATGCAAAAAATTGCAGATACTCTTAACGAGAAAGGTATTAATACTACGCTTATCTATGGAGCAACTCCTAAAGATGATCGTGAAAAAATGATTGATAATTTTAGGACTGGTAATGCACAGGTTTTAGTATCTAATCCTAATACTTTAGGTGAGTCTATTTCTTTACATCAAACTGTTCATGATGCTGTATACTTTGAATATAATTTTAATTTGACTTTCATGCTGCAATCACGTGATCGAATTAATCGATTAGGGTTACCGCAGAATCAATATACGCGTTACTATTATCTAATGACTAAAGGTGATGTCGCTCATATGGGCTTTATTGATAGTACGGTATATCGAAAGTTAAAAGACAAAGAAAAAGTAATGCTCGATGCGATTGATGGACAATTACTAGCGCCCGAATATACTGATGATTACTTACAGGAAGTTAAAGATATTGTTCTCGGAAGATACAAATGAGGGGAATTTTTAAAGTGAAGATGCCAGAACTAAATCTCGAATTGCAAGACACGCAATGGCCGAAAACCTATATCGATCATGATCGGCAAATAGTTCGTGCAATTGTGGTTGATGATGAACAGAATTTTTATTTTGTAAAAGTACAAAGAGACGATGATTTCGGTAAAGGTACCTTCATTGAAACATCTGGTGGCGGAGTTGAAGCAGGTGAAGATCTAACTACAGCGCTTAAAAGAGAACTAAAAGAAGAACTGGGCGCAAATGTTGATATTCTTTGTAAAATCGGCGTGGTAAGTGACTACTATAATTTGATTCATCGACACAATATTAATAATTATTTTCTATGTAAAATAAATTCTTTTGGTAAAAAACATCTAACGCAAGCAGAAATTGATGATTTTCATTTATCAACTCTAAAACTAACTTATGATGAAGCAGTTGATGCGTATGAAAAGCAAACTAATGCCAAATTAGGACAATTAATTACTAATCGAGAATTACCAATTCTCAAACAAGCAGAAAAACTAATAAGCAATTATAAATAAAAATGGGATATGAACGCTGTTAAGCTCATATTCCATTTTTATTTGGTCTTAAGATGTCAACATGATTGATATCCTCAATTTCAACTGCGTAACCTGAAATAATTATCTGACTATTATGATAACCATTAACAAAACCAGTAATATCTTTTCTAAATTCGTTATTATAGTTACGATTTTTAAGTTGCAGTCGAATTTTATAATGGTTGCTAAAAGCTTTCAATAATGTTCTACTTATTTCTTGCAAGTCCATTTCTGTTTCTTTTTTATAAGTAGTATTAGCTTTCTGATTATCTTTATTTATTTGAACAGTATGATCGCTTAAGAAAAAAACACCCCATTTTTGCATCCCGCGGTCGTGATAGTTTTTGAAGAAATTTTGGATCTCTTTATCAAAATTTGCATTATTCATAGGCGTTACCACCATTATGACCGCCAACTAAATTACTGCGTTCAATAGCAGTCGCGCCTTTAAGGAGGCTAGAAGCTTTGACTAGCGAAGTAAAACCATGTTCTTTTCGTATTTGGTCAACAATATGGTCTAATTTATATCTTTTAATTTGCAGATCAAAGTCTTCAAGCATATTTAATTGTTGAGTACCATCAGGTGATAAGTCAGTATAGTTAACACTAATGGTTCGAACACTTTCTCCATGCCAGTTTTCACGAAATAGGGCGATCAGTTCTTTTACTAAGTCATGGTTTACATTAGTTGGGGTAATTTTACGTTGAACGCCAAAACCACCGCGCTTAGTAGTTTCCGCCAATTGAAATAAAGAAAAGCCAATATATAGACTAACTTTGCCAGCTCGTAAATTATGGGCGCGGATACGAGCGGCAACTTGCTCACCAATTTCTCTAATAACCAGTTCTATTTCACGTTGATTGAAATAATCCCGCGTTAAAACTTGAGAGTTACCATAGCTTTTACTTTTTGGATGGTATTTTTGTCTGATGATGCTACGATCGACGCCCCAACTTTCTGCCAATAACTGCTCGCCAATAATTCCAAATTCTTTTTTTAGAAGATAGGGTTTGGAGTGAGCTAAGTCATACATATTGTTAATTCCGATTTTTCTTAAACGATTAGCAGTGCGAGTATTAATTCCCCAAACGTCTTCTAATTTTTTTATTTTCCAGATAGTATCGGGAACGTCAAGATAATGCCAAAAAGCAAGCATTGATTTCTTGTGTTTAGCAGAATTATCCATTGCTAGTTTGGCCAAAAGAGGATTTTCACCGATCCCGCAAGTAGTGTAAAGACCTAAAGTATCGTGGATGTCTTTTTGAATTCTACGGGCAACATAATAGGGATCATTGCCAAAGAGCCTCCAGGAATCAGTCATGTCGATTATCCCTTCATCGATAGAATACATGTGGATATCTTCGTTAGCTGCATATTTTCTAAAAATATCTAGGACTTGGATACTGCGCTTAATATAAAGATTCATATGTGGTTCAACTAGTTTTAAATCAGGGGCTTTCCATTTAGGTGGCAACTGACGAACACGCATGACATTATGCAAACCATATTTTTTCTTAGCTAAAGGAGAAGCCGCCATAATTAAGCCAGATCCCCAGCAACTGTCTGGCTGCCTAAATACAACGGCTAAACAAGCTTCCATCGGATTAAGACCTAAACGAAGCGCCTCACAAGAGGCAAAAAAACTTTTATTGTCAATCATAAAAATTAAGCGATGCGGTTCGTAGCGATAGTCATACATAATAATTACCTTCCAGCTGAACATTTGTTCTTGTTGATTAATATTATACGAACAATAGTTCGCAAATGCAACTTGAATTATTTTTAAATTATTTGACTTTTCAATTTTGCCAACTTTTTGGTATGATAGATATGTTCTACAGGTTGCCTCAATGGCGGAATTGGCAGACGCGCAGCGTTCAGGTCGCTGTTCACGCAAGTGAGTGCAGGTTCGACTCCTGTTTGAGGCACATGAAAAAAGAGATATGCATTTTGCGTATCTCTTTTATTTTTGTTTCAATTTAACAGTTTTACTTTCAAACTTAAAAGGCCTCATAAAAGTAAGTTGATAAGCAGTTAGTTGTAAACCCTCTCCTTTTTGATAATTAGGATTGTACAGCGGATCACCAATAATAGGGGCGTTAAGTGCTGCTAAATGAACTCTAATTTGGTGTGTGCGTCCCGTTTCTAGAATAAGTTTTACTAGTGCCTTATTTTCACATTCTTTAACTATTTCATAATGAGTAATAGCCTTTTGACCATCGGATCGTACCATTCTCTTTCTTTGATCATTAGGATCATGTCCAATGGGCAAAGAAATTGTTCCACTTTGTTTTAATTGATTTGATTTAGAAACCCATGCTAAATATTCTCGGTGCAAGGTTTTATTAGTTAATTGCCGGTTTAAGATGGGAACAACGACAGGATTTTTAGCCACTAATAATAAGCCATTTGTAAGCATATCAAGGCGGTGAACAATAAAGGGACTGTAGCCTAGGTAAGTAGCACAATCATTTAATGCAGTGTTTTTTTCATTTAAATTCGGGTGTGTTTTTTGCCCAGCAGGTTTATCAATTACTAGAATATCTGAATCTTCATATACAACTTCAGGTAAACTTCCACTAGCGGTGTAAGTTTGTTGTTCACTTTCGACATGATCTAGATAAATATCAATCTTGTCACCAGCTTTTACTAAGAAATTAAGTGGTAAGTAATGTCCATTAATTAAAATCTGATTTTCAGTACGTAAAAAATGACGCCATTTTCTTGGAATTAATAATTTCCGCATTAATTCGTCAACGCTTATTGGTCCTAAATTTGCAGGATATGTAAGAAAATAATGGTATGTGGTCATCTTTTCCACCTTATCTAATTTTTAACTTTTAAAATACTATTTTTCAAATAAAGATATGCTAAAATCGTCATATTAGGTTTATTGACGAAAAGGGAGTTTTAATTTTATGCATTCCCAAAATCATGAGTTTTGGCATCGCGTACATTTAGCGATTAAAAACTTCAACCACCGCTTTCAAATTTGGCGTTGGTTAATTTTAATATTGCTGTCGGGTTGTTTGTTTGTTTGTACTTATTATACCGTTAAGGTAAAAACTTCAAACATCTCTAACATGAAGGCAGCTCTTTCTACTACAACTACTATTTATGACAATAAAAATCAAAAGGCGGGGTCACTTTATTCGCAAAAAGGTTCTTTTGTAGAATTAAGTCAGATTTCACCTTATATTCAGGATGCCGTTATTGCGACAGAAGACCGAACTTTTTATAAAAATCCCGGCTTCAGTGTTAAGGGAATGGCTAGAGCAGCCATAAGCAGTGTAATTCACCATGGTATTGTTGGTGGTGGTTCAACACTAACGCAGCAATTAGCTAAGAATGCTTTATTAACACAAAAGCAGACTTTTTCTAGAAAGTTAGAAGAGCTCTTTTTTGCAATTGAAATTAATCGTGTTTACTCTAAAAAAGATATTCTAACGATGTACTTAAACAACGCTTATTTTGGTAATGGTGTTTGGGGAGTTCAAGATGCTGCAAGGCGGTATTTTGGTAAAAATGCAAGTGATGTAACTGTAGGTGAAGCAGCTACCATTGCCGGGATGCTGAGAAGTCCAAGCTATTATAATCCAATTGACCATATGGATAATGCAATTTCACGGCGCAATGTGGTTCTGGGCTTGATGGCTGATACAGGGAAGATCTCAGAAACTCAAGCTGATAATGCCAAAAAGACGACATTAACTTTAGAAGATACATTTTCTCAAGAAGATGGTTATCGCTATCCTTACTTCTTTGACGCAGTTGTGGATGAAGCAATTGATCGTTATGGTTTAAAAGAAGAAGATGTAATGAACAAGGGCTTAAAGATTTACACCACTCTTGATACAGGTTATCAGAGTGCTTTGCAAGATAGCTTTGAAGAAAGCTGGAATTTCCCATCAAATGCAAGCGATGGAACTAAAGTTCAGGGAGCAAGCGTTGCGATGGATCCAAAGACGGGAGCCGTTCGGGCAATAGTTGGCGGAAGAGGTCAACATGTCTTTCGAGGCTATAATCGTGCCACGCAGATGAAGCGTCAGCCTGGTTCAACGATGAAGCCACTGGCCGTTTACTCGCCAGCCCTTCAAAGTGGCTATCACTACGATTCGGAGCTTTCTAATAAATTACAAAAATTTGGCAAAAATGGTTATGAGCCAAAGAACGTTGATAATCAATACTCAAATAAGATCCCAATGTATGAGGCTTTAGCACAAAGTAAAAATGTTCCAGCTGTTTGGCTATTAGACAAAATTGGTGTCAGCAAGGGTGTTCAATCTGTTGAAAACTTCGGCATTCATGTTAATAAGAGCGACCAAAACTTGGCCTTAGCTTTAGGTGGTTTGTCGACAGGAGTTTCTCCAATGCAGATGGCGAGAGCTTACAGTGCTTTTGCTAATGAAGGAAACTTACCAAATCAGTCTTACTGCATTACTAAAATTACAGATGCTAGCGGAAATGTAATTGCTCAAAATAAAAATCCTGGCAGTCATCGAATTATTTCTACTAATACAGCTAAAGAGATGACCTCTATGCTCTTAGGTGTTTTCACTTCTGGTACTGGTAGATCAGCACAGCCAGCAAACTTTAGAGTAGCTGGTAAAACTGGATCTACAGAAGTGCCAGATAGTTATGGTTTTGGTACTAAGGATCAATGGATTGTTGGTTATACTCCAGATGTTGTTTTGTCAACTTGGGTTGGTTTTGATAAGACGGATCAAAATCACTATATGGAAGGAATTTCTGAAACAGGAATTACGCACCTTTATAAGTCTGAGTTAGAACGCCTGCTTCCATATACTTCGCAAACGCAATTTAAAGAAAAGAGCGCTCAACAAATTTCTCAAGATACAGGTGCAAATTCGGACTGGCTTGGTAATATTGGAAAACAAGTACAAAAAGGAATCAATGATACTGGGTCTAAGTTTAACGAATGGTATAATAATCTTAAAGGACTTTTAGGTCAGTAAAAATAAAGGAGATTTAATTATAAAAATGGTTAATATTTATGATAATGCCAACCAAATGGCAAAGGACTTACAAGAAACTGAACAATTTAAGGATTTAAAGAAATCTCTTGAAAATTTGAAGAACAAGCCAGAAAGTTTAGACTTATACCAAAGAATGGATAAGCTTCAACAACAAATCTTGGCTGCTCAAAATTCAGGTCAACCACTTTCTGACGATGTTAAGAAAGAATATCAAAAGATTAATGAAGAAGTTCGTAATAACGACGAATTAAAGGACATGATTACTAAGGAACAAGCTCTCTTCCAAATGATTAATGATGTTCAACAAGCTATGACTAAGCCAATTGGTGATTTATACGATGATTTAAAGGCAAAATAGTTAATATGAAATTTATGCATTTAGCCGATGCGCATTTAGATAGTCCTTTTCAAGGACTATCTTTTTTGCCATCTAATGAGTTTAATAATATTAAGCAATCAACCCAAAAGTCGTTTAGTAAAGCAATAGATACAGCACTAGATCAAAAGGTAGATTTAGTTTTAATTGCGGGTGATACTTTTGATTCAGTTCATCCAAGTCCGCAAAGTCAGTTGTTCTTTAATCGTGAAGTTAAAAGACTTACTGATCAAGAAATACAAGTTGTGATGATTTTGGGAAATCACGATTATTTAAATCCAGACGAAATGATTTTGCCACAAACGTCGTATTTTAAGCTTTTAGGTCCTGATGAACAGGTAGAAACCGCAGACTTTAAGACTAAGTCTGAGTTTCCTTATACAGTCACTGGCTTTTCTTATCAACATAACCATATTGAAGTTGACAAAATTAGCGAATTTCCAAAAAGGGGCGACAATTTTACTATTGGTTTGATGCATGCTGGGGCTAAGACAACAGCAACTTATCAAAATGTCTACGCTCCATTTACAACTGCAGAAATTAAAGACCTAAATTATAATTACTTTGCCTTGGGGCATATTCATTTGCGTCAGACTTTGAGTGAGAAGCCACTAATTGTTTATAGTGGTAATTTACAAGGTAGACACATTAATGAGCAGGGAGCTAAGGGTGTTTATATCGGTACAGTAGATGAATCCACCAAAGAAATAAACCTTGATTTTGTTGAAACAGCCCCAATTATCTGGCAAATGGTGACTTTGAATTTAGATCAAGCAATTTCTCAAACAGACTTAACAAAGCAAATAATTGAAGTTTTAACTAAAAATAATACGCAGCAAACTTTATTTGGTCTGACAATTCAAGGTGCCCAATACTTAAGTGAACAAGAGCTAGAATTAATTAATGATAGTGATTATTGGCTTCAGCTTGCTAATTCTTTAAAATTTAATTCGCGACTTGTGAAAGTTTATTTGACCAATAATGAAAAACTTCAACTTAAGACGGCTGATAAAGAAGCTTTTGATCAAGCAGAGAATGAAACTTTTGAACTAGATAAGATTTATTCTTTAGCTAATGATTTAAGCAAAAAGAGCGATTATGTTGCTGATCTGTTGAAACAGCCAGAATTTATTGACGAAGTAAAAGAATTAGCACAAGTTAAATTGGGACAAAAGTTAAAGGATATGGATGATGAAACTAACCCAAATTAAAATTATTCACTTTGGAAAATTAAATGATGTAACTTTTAATTTGAACAAAGATTTAACAATCTTTTTAGGTGCAAATGAAGCGGGTAAAAGTACAACAGTTGCTTTTGTTAAGCAGGTTTTATTTGGCTTTCACTTGAGAAATAATAAATCACCCTTCTTTGAGAATTATCAACCCCTAGATCATGTAAGTCCGATGGGTGGTAGTTTGACCTTTGAAGATAAAAATGATGTTTTTGTTTTAAGTCGCTTATATGCTAAAGGCGATCCTAAAAAGGGTGTTTTGACTGTCAATTTAAATGATGAAGTCGTACCAGAAAGCGTATTTTTTGATCGAATTCAAAATATTGATGGTAGTTTTTACACTGATAGCTTTATTTTCAACCAAGATATGATGCGTGAAGTAACTGGTCTATCTCAAGCAGAGTTGATGGAACAGATTTATTTTTTAGGAGCTTCGCAAAGTCATAAATTGCTCGATTTAAGGGATGAATTTTCAAATAATGCGCAAAAGCTTTTTAAAAAGAGCGGTCGTAAACCTGTAGTTAACCAGTTAATTAATCAGATTCAAGAGCAAAAAGAAGTTTTGGCTCAAACAGATAATGAATTTAAAGATTATCGTGAACTTGAAAAGAAACTAATTGTAGAAAAAGAAAATTTAAAAAAAGTTCAGACTGAGTTAGTTAAGCTAAATGAGCAAGAACAAAAAATTAGTCTTTTGATGCAAAAATTAACCAATTTTAAACAATATCAAGAACTAAAACGCAAATTAAAACCGCTCTCTTTTTCTAAAGAAAGTTACGAAAAAGCTCAGGCTATTCGGAGTAAAATTGCGGACTTAACTAATGATGTTGATAATTTGAATAGGCAACTACAAGAAATTAAGACAAGTAGTGAACTATCTAATAAAGAGAAGATTCAAGCTTTGGTTGATTATAAGGCAGAAGTTCTTCATTGGGAGAGTGAAAGCAAAGACTTGCAAAGACAAATTGAAGCAGCTAAGAAAGATTTACAGTCTTATGACCAATTTCAACCAGAAGCTGTTAAATTAAGTAAGTTGCCTAGTGAAGCAAGAGGTCAAATAAAGTCTGATTATCAAGCTTTAAATAGCCAAAAACAAGAAGCTAATAATTTACCAGCGATTGTGTCATTAATCTTGTTAGTTGCGGGAATTTTTAGCGCAATTGCAATCAGTAACTTATTTGTTCGCTTTTTAGGAGTGATGATTGCTTTAGGTGGCCTTGGTTTATTTGTTTGGACAAGACAAAAGAATGCTCAAGCTGGTCAAAGAGAACAAGCATTTATTGAAAAGTATGGTCTTAATCCAAATACAGTTGATTTAAATAGCTTATGGAATGAAGTAGTTCAAATTGAGTCTAAGAAGCAATTGTTAATCCAATTAGATCAAGAGCAAAAATCTTTAAATGAAAAGGTTCAAGCTTTTGTTCAAAAGTTATATCCTCTTACTCAGAAAAAAATACAAACTTTTTCTGAGATTGTGAGTCAATTAAATTCACTGCAAAAAGTACTTGATCAAAGTAATTTAGCTAAGCAGCACTTAAGTGATTTAACAATTCAATTACAAGATAAAAAGAATCAACTGGCTAAAAACAAGATTAAGCTTTCTAAGCTGTTTGCAGCAAATAAAGTTGCTAACTTTGCTGAATTTACAGATTTGAAGAAAAAAGCAGAAGAGCAAGAACAGTTGAAGATGAAAATCGCAGCATTGCAAAATGATCTCCAAGCTGATCTAGCTCAGTTAGAAAAGATCGCTCAAGATCCAGATGCATTGACAGAAAATAAAGCTCAATTAGAAGAACAAATTACTCATAAGCAAGATCAAATTAACAATTTACATGCTGAAAATGCTAAGCTTGAGAATCAAATGAATGTTTTAGCAAACTCAGATAAGTATTTCGCAGAAAAGCAAAAGCTAGCTGATCTTGAATCATCGTTAAATGAAAATGTTAAAGAATATCTAGCAAATCTGTTGACTAGTAACTGGATTGCACGAGGGTTAGACTTAGCTTCAAATGAGCGTTTTCCTAAGATGCTTGAAGATGCTAAAAAGTACTTTAAGTTACTAACTGGTGGTAGATATATAGACATTGAGTTAGATAAAAAACTTAAAGTTAAGCGGGCAGACAGCAAAAAAATTGAAGTTGAATATCTTTCGCGTGGAACTAGTGAGCAGTTGTACTTCGCTTTGAAATTAGCTTTCGTTGAACAAGTTGCTGATAAGATCGCGTTACCAATTCTAATTGATGATGCCTTTGTAAACTTTGATGCCCAAAGAACAAATTATATTGTTGAATTATTAAAAGAATTGGCTAAGAAGACGCAAGTTTTGATTTTTACAGCACGTCAAGATTTAGTAACTAGTCTTGAGATGAAGCCAATAATGATAGAAAAGGAATAATCATGATAAAAAGGTTACTTGATTATAATGATGGCGAAGATATGGATTTGGTTTTGCTATTAAAAGATTCAAGTCTTCGCACTAGTAAAAATGGTAAACAATATTTAGTTTTACAATTTAGCGATTCAAGCGGCACAATTAGGGGAAATCTCTGGAATGCTAGTCAGCAAGATGCTGATACTTTTAGCCCAGGCACTATTGTTGAATTGAGCGGAAAAAGAGAAGAGTATCAGGATCGTCCGCAGATAAGAATTTATGACCTAAGAGTAGTAGGACCAAATGAAGGATATGACTTAAATCAATTTGTTCATTCTGCTCCAATTAAGCAAAAAGATCTTGAAGAAGAAATTAATAAACGTGTTTTTGAAATTTTGAATCCAACTTGGAATCGAATTGTGCGTTACTTGCTTAAAAAGTGGAATAAGCAATTCTTTTCATATCCAGCAGGTAAGTCTAACCATCATGCTGTTAGAAATGGGTTAGCATTTCATACTGTTTCAATGTTAAGGGATGCCGAAGGAATTGCTAATACTTATCCACAAATTAATCGTTCGCTCCTTTATGCTGGGTGTATTTTGCATGATATGGGAAAGGTGGTTGAATTATCTGGTCCTGTTGCTACTAAATACACTACTGAAGGAAATTTGATTGGTCACTTAGTTTTAATTGATGAACAAATTATGCTAGCAGCACATGAACTAAAAATTGATGAACATAGTGAGGACTTAATGCTTTTGAGACATTTAGTTTTATCACATCATGGATTGCCAGAATATGGAGCCGCTCACAGACCGGTAGTTTTAGAAGCTGAAGTTTTGCATAAGATCGATGATTTAGATGCTACAGTTTATGCAATTACTAATGCTTTGCAGCAAACTAAACCAGGAGAATTCACTGAAACAATTAAGTCACAAGATAATCGTAGATTTTACCGTCCTAAAAATGACGAGGCTTTAGATCAAGCACCAAAACTAGAATAAAAAAATACCGAGATCGTAAAAATTGATCTCGGTATTTTTAGTGAATAAAAGTTTTATTTTGAAAGGCTATCTGATGAAACGTATTGGGAAAGAACGTTCTTTAAGTCTTTGTCTTTGATAGAAACATCAGCACGTTTAAGAACAGTAGCAATTACACTTCTCATAACGCTTTGGTCTTCAGACATTGATTGATAAATTTGGTTATCAATTTGCTTCTTGTGTTCTTTGAGAGTACCTTTAGCAGGGTGCTTAATCATCTTAATTACGTGATAGCCGTATTGAGTCTTAACTGGAGTAGTAGTGATTTCACCAGTCTTAAGCTTAAATGCAGCAGTCTTGAAGCTAGAATCTAAAGTGGAATCAGTTGAATCGAATGCAGGTAACTTACCGGCATCATTCTTAGTTGCAGTATCAGTAGAATACTTCTTAGCTAACTTCTTAAAGTCGCCACCATCTTTTAATTGTTTAATGATATCTTCGGCAGTACTCTTCTTTGAAACAAGAATGTGTTGCACAGTAACTTCTGGTTGATAATTCTTCCAAGCTTTCTTTTCTTGAGCTGGAGTAATCTTCTTGATGTGCTTTAAAGCAGCTTCAGTCAAAAGATTAGTCTTCAAGTTATCCTTAAAAGTTGAAGCAGTCATTCCATTTTGTTCAAGAACTGAGTCAAATTGACTACCATATTGTTTCTTGTACTTGTTGTATTCTTTATCAACTTGTTTTTGAGTAACGTCTTTGCCGTATTGACTTTCTAGGGCATCAGAAACAATCATGCTGGCAAGGGTAGATTGACCTGCTTGAGATTCTTTCATCTTGTTGTAGTATTGTGACTCGGTAATTTTACCGCCCTTATAAGTAACGACAGCTTTACCGCCAGAACAAGCAGTAGCACTTAAGGCAATTCCTGCAAAAGCTAAAACAGTAGCTGCTTTTTTCCATGTTTTTTTCATAAATTAATTTGCACATCCTTTGCTTAATTACAAGTTCAAATATAACATAAAAACTCTTATTATCCCAATGGACAATAAGAGTTTTCTTGATATTTATAAAAAAGACTAATAAATCTTAAGATTAAAGTTCATTTTTGATTCCATTAATTGTAGATTCTGCTTCCTTGGTTAGTGTAGAAACGTTTTCTTTCATTTGATCTACTTCTGGTTTAATTGAACTTTGAAAATTAGTTAAGCTGTTTTGAATGTCTTTAACTGATTTTTCAGCTTGTGGTAAGTCATTTATCAACTGGTCAGCAGCACTTTTGGCTTGTTTTGTGCTAGTGGCTAATGAAGTAGCGTCATTTTTAGTATCATTTAAAAATAGACGAACATCATCTTTAACTTTATGTCCAGTTTGTGGATTAGGAAGAAGAGAAATTCCTAATCCTGCTAAACTACCTAATCCTAAGCCAATTCCAAAAAATTTCATTAATTTTCTTCCTTATGTTCTTCTTCGCTTGCGCCAGAATTGCTGTCTACTTTTTCTTCATCTTGAGTAGCATCTTTAATATCGTCGTTTACGTCTTCAAGATCTTCGTTTGCTTCATTTAATTTGTTCTTAACTGCGGCAAAAACGCGATCATGATCGACAGCCTTGAATGATGCTGCAGAGAAGGCATCAACTAAATCATGAGCCTTATCTTTAAGTGAAGGACGATCTGAAACTTCAACTTTTTCCTCTTCAACTGGGCTTTCAGTTGCGTCAGTGTCTTCAGACTTTTCTTCTTCTGGTTGTTCCATTCTCTTTTCTTCTAATTCATCGTAAATTGTTTTAACGCGGTGAACTGAATCATTGAAGTTATCTGCAGAATCCTTTACATCGCTTCTAATTGAATTGCCACTTAATGGATTCTTGGCGTATGATAATAAGCCACCTGCAACTGTACCAGTAAGAATTCCTAATAAAAATCCAGACATAATGTATACCTCTTTATCTATTCAATAATTTTTAACTTAATAACCATCTTTATTGTACCGCATTAAAGGAAAAATTACTGATATTATAGATTGTTTTTGATAGCGTTTGCAACTGCTTGGTAGTCTGCTTCTGAATATTGATCTGCATTGTTTACATGAGGAGTAGAGATTGGATCATTTTCACTTCTACGTGGAATTAAGTGAATGTGGGAATGCATAACAACTTGTCCTGCAATTTCACCATTATTTACTTCAACATTTAATCCTTTAATAGTCGGATCAGACTTTTTAATTGCTTGTGCAACAACTGGAATATATTGTAAAAAGCGAGCAGCGTCTTCTTGACTGTAGTCAAAGAGGTTAACCAAGTGCTTTTTAGGAATAATTAGAGTATGTCCTTTAGTTACTTGAGAAATATCAAGAAAAGCTTTGACGTCATCATTTTCAAAAACTGTGTAAGAAGGAATTTCTCCTCTAATAATTTTACAAAATAAACAATCCTTTTCTAATTCTGTCATGAATAAGACCCCTTTCTTAATGAAAAGAAAATTTAGTTTAACTTATGTTCATGCTATCATAAATATGTATCTTATTGCAGTAGAGAGGAAAAAGTAATGACACTTAAAATTGAGAATTTAACCGGGGGCTACTCTGGAATTAATGTCATTAAAAATGTAAATTTAACGATTGAACCTAGTCAAGCTGTTGGTTTAATTGGACTAAATGGTGCCGGTAAATCAACGACGATTAAGCACCTGCTGGGATTACTAAGAATGCAAAAAGGCAAGATTACTTTAAATGGTATCAGCTTAACTGAAAATCCTGCTGAATTTAAAAAGATGGTTGCTTATATTCCAGAAACGCCAATTTTATATCCAGAATTAACTTTGAAAGAGCACCTTGAGTTAGTGATGCTTACTTATGGTTTAGATCATGATCAAGCATGGGTAAGAGCAAAAGAATTATGTAAGATGTTTCGTCTGGAAAATAAACTTGATTGGTTGCCAATTAACTTTTCTAAAGGAATGAAGCAAAAAGTAATGATTGTAACCAGTTTTTTAGCAAATGCAGACTTGTTAGTAATTGACGAGCCCTTTACGGGTCTTGATCCTTTAGCTGTAGCTAACTTTATTGATCTAGTTAAAAAAGCTGTTGCTGATCAGAAAATGGTTTTAATGACTACTCATGTTCTAGCTGAAGCTCAAGAAGCTGTGCAAACATTTGCGGTACTCAATAATGGCACAATTGAAACTGAAGGTAGTTTAACTGAAATTAGGCAGTTTTATGGCTTAAAGCCTAGTGATTCATTTGATCGTTTGTATCAAATTTTAAATCAGAAAACGGTGAAGAAGCATGACTGATTTAATTAAAAACAGACTCAATAAAAACTTTAAAAAGCAAATGCACTATCTAACTTTGGTTTTTAATGACTTTTTTATTTTAGCTCTAATTTTCCTATTTGGAGCTTTAATGTTTTGGTATGCGCAGAATATTAAGAAGTGGCCGAATAATCTTTGGTTTTATAAGCCGCTTTTAGCCTTGATTTGGACTACAACTTTAGGAATTGGTCATTTTGCGACTTTATTTGATAGGGCTGATGAACATTTCCTTTTCAATCAAGATGATGAAATGAAGAAATATTTTAAGCCATTATATATGCATAATATGATTCTGCCGGTAGTTTTAATTATTTTGGTATCAGGTATTTTATTGCCGTTTGCGACAATGAGGGCTGGTTTTTCAGTTGGCGACCTTGTATTTATAGTAATAGGATTGATTGCAAGTAAAGACTTACAATTTAAGTTGATTGTCAGAAGTTTTTATTTTAATAAGCATGATTACTACAATACTTGGCTTTTTTTAGGGATTAACTTTTTAATACTCTATTTATCTTTTTTAGGATATTATCCAAATCCAATTATTTATTCGAATTTAGCAATTGCAGGTTGGATTGGAGTGGATTATTTACCACGTGGTAAAATGTTTGACTGGTACAAAGCTTTAGACTATGAAGAAAGACGAGTTGACTTACTAAATAATTTCTACAGTATGTTTACTGATGTACCAGATAAGAAAGTTCGAATCGCTAGAAGAAAGTATTTAGACTTCTTAATTAAAACTGAAGATCAGACACCGAATACTTTTATTTATCAAAGAGTGTTATTAAGGGATCCAGAATATAGCAATTTATTGATTAGAATGGTGCTCTTTTCAATTTTATTAATTGCTTGTTTGCAAGATGCACGCTGGGCAATTGCTAGTGGTGCTTTGATTATTTTCTTAACGCTTTATCAGCTGATTCCTCTAGGAACCGTTTATGAACATAATATGATGTATCATGTAATGCCAATTCCGCTGACCTCAAGAGGAGAAGCACTAAGAAAAGTTTTGCAAAAAGGAATGCTACTTGAATGGGGATTAATCAGTTTAGCAATAATTATTTTTTCTCCGCAAAAATTAGAAGCAGTTGGTGGCATTATTGGTTTGCTAGCTTTGACATTCTTGTTGCTATATTTCTATTTACCAAGTAAAATTGAACAGTTATTTAAAAAAGTTAGATATTAGGTTGTGAAAAAATGAGATTAAGAAATAAGCCTTGGGCTCAAAAATTGGTAGTTGAACATCCAGAAGCTATTTTGAATGAGCCAGATCCAGAAAAGAAAATTAACTGGGAAGAGAGATTTGATGACTTTTCTAAACCTTTGGCAATTGAAATTGGCTCAGGTAAGGGACGATTCATTACTACTTTAGCTAAGAAACATCCTGAAATGAACTTTATTGGCGTGGAGCTTCAAACAACAGCTGCAGGGATGATTTTAAGAACTAAACTAGAAGAAAAGATCGATAATTTACAATTAATGTGTGCTGATGCAGCTAATATAGCAATGTATTTACCCGAAAATAGTGTAGATGTTGTTTACTTGAACTTTTCCGATCCATGGCCAAAGACGCGTCATGAGAAGCGGAGATTGACTTATAAGAGCTTTTTAGACAAGTATCGACAGATATTAAAGCCAAAAGGACATTTAGAATTTAAGACAGATAATCAAGGATTATTTGAGTACAGTTTGGTAAGTCTTAACAATTATGGGATGAAATTTGACTATGTCAGTTTAGATTTACATCATGCAGAAAATGAAATTTTCGAAAGAAATGTTGAGACTGAGTATGAACATAAATTTGCAGCAAAAGGAAATCCGATTTATTGTCTGCATGCACATTTTGAATAAGTTGAAAATGCTTCTCGTTTTGGGAGGCATTTTTTGTTTTCTCCAAAAAATGTCCTTAGAATGCGTAATAAACATTTGGATGGCCTACTCGATTATTCTGCTCAGAACGAATCAAAACAATTGCAGGATGGCGTGACAAAGATTATCATTAATTCACAAGTTTCAGCTGAGGGTCAGAGCGAAGATTTAAAAGCCTTGGCGAAGCTGATGAACAATGAGCCTGTGAATTTAAATAAACATTTCGATTACGCGCAAAGAAGAATTAAAGAAATTAACGAAGATCCGGAAATGAGGGAAAAGATCATGCTTTACGAAACAAGAATGCTAGAACGTGAACAAGCTGCTGGAAAAGCAGGATATGAACAAGGAATGCAGCATGGTATAAAACAAGGTAGGGCAGAAGGAAAACAGGAGGGTATTAAACAGGGATTAAGACAAGGGCTAGAACAAGGAAAAATAGATTCTGCTAAAGTTATTTTCGAGAACCAAATGAATAATGGCAGTTCCTTAGAACAAGCTACAGAATTTGTGAAAAGCTTAAAGCTAATTTCTAACAAAGAATTAGAAAAAATAATTGCCGTTGATTGTAAAATCAAATTGAACACTTTAGAAAAATAAAAAGTCCATTCGGACCTGTTTGATAGAATGTTAATAACCACAAAAACTTTCTATTGGAGGTCAAAATGGACTCTTTACATTCTACCA